>CAESAK010000023.1_pt1 | contig 10066 bp, 5 predicted proteins | sample 7263581 | NCBI WGS metagenome assembly CAESAK01 (sample SAMEA6814088, study PRJEB35770) | uncultured Candidatus Planktophila sp. | biome: Freshwater; feature: Freshwater reservoir; material: water | place: Czech Republic | collected 2017-05-23 | depth 30m m | reverse complement strand
GCAAAGCAGTCTACAAAGGCAGAGCGCGATGGAGCTATCGACTTCCTTACATGGCTCTACACATCACCAGCAGGACAGAAGTTCGTTGCTAACCCTTCAACAAAGGGTGGCATGGGCTTCATCCCTGTCTACAGTGGCTTCAAGGTTCAGCCAGCTACAAACATGGCACGCGAAATCGCAGCATATGTTGGAGCAGGTAAGACACTTGAGTGGATCAACACCTACTACCCAGCAGGTCTCCAAGAGACAGTTGGAAAGGTATCTATGCAGCAGTACTTCACTGACAAGATCAGCTCTGCTGACCTTGCAGATGCAATTGAAGCTGCATGGAAGGGCTCAGTAAAGACTTGGCGTGGAGATGCGAAGTAATTTCGCAGAACCACTTTCAAGTCAAAAAGAAAGTAAATAGAATCATCCTGAGGCGAGGCAACTCGCCTCAGGATGATTTTTCTTAAAAAGAGATTTGCACAGGAAACACAATTGAAGGAGATCAAGTGCCATCTGTAAGAGCAACGAAGAAGTTCTTTAAATTCGCTGCCATACCTCTTTCAATATTTACGGTCGTTCTGATCGTCCCCTTCGCAAATGGTTTTTATTACACCTTTACAGACTGGGATGGATTTGAAGCTAATAAGTTTGTAGGAATTTCTAATTACACAAAATCATTCCAAGACCCAACATTCTGGTCCACTCTTCGATTTACATCACTCTTTGTTGTAGTTTCACTCATCGCAGTAAATGCGGTTGCCTTTGGATTAGCGCTTATCGTCACCTCCAAGCTACGCAGCCGAAATATTCTGCGCACATTTTTCTTTGTTCCAAACCTCATCGGCGGCGTAGTCCTCGGTGTGATCTGGCAGTTTATTTTTAATAGCGCGCTCGTATCTCTTGCCAATAAATATGATTGGGAGCTCTTCAAAGAGTCCTGGTTGCAGGACACCAATAAGGCATTTTGGGCGCTTATTATCGTGACAGTATGGCAATCCTCGGGTTACATGATGATTGTCTACATCACCGGCCTCGTTTCGATTGAAAACGATGTACTTGAAGCTTCACAAATTGATGGCGCCTCACCGCTTCGCACCCTACTTGCCATCAAAATTCCATTGATGGCGCAGGCTTTCACGATCGCCCTCTTCTTAACCCTTCGCGGCGGGTTCATGGCCTACGACGTCAACGTCGCGTTGACGGGCGGCGGACCATTCCGCACTACCGAGCTGATCTCTATGCATATCTTCCAAGATGCATTCGGCAACGGAAACTTTGGCACCGGACAATCTAAGGCAGTCATAATGTTCTTAATGGTTGCGGTTGCCGCTCTGGTCCAAGTCACCATCTCTAAGAGATATGAGGTGCAGCGATGAGTACCCGCGCACGCTTGGCTAAACGCATCACTTTTGCGGTCGGGGCGATCTTAGCCTTTGCCTATGTAATCCCATTCCTCTTAGTTTTTGTAAACTCCCTCAAGTTAAAGCCAGAAATTCTGGCAAACCCACTCTCAATACCGTCGGCTATTTCCTGGGATAACTTCCAGCAGGCGCTTACCAAGATGAATTTCTTCCGTTCGCTCACAAACTCAATCATCATCACTGTCTTGAGCGTTTCTTTACTTATCGTCTTCTCATCAATGTTGGCATATTACTTAGCGCGTACCAAATCAAAACCATCTAAGTACATATTCCTAATACTAGTAACATCAATGATTGTGCCTTTCCAGGCTCTCATGATTCCATTCATGGCACGTTTCGCCCCTATCGTTTCTTGGAACAACCGTGCTGCGTTGATCTTCTTCTATATCGGCTTCGGTGTAGCGCTATCTACATTCTTGTATCACGGCTTTATCACCAACATCCCCACTGAAATCGATGAGGCTGCTTCAATTGATGGAGCCTCCGATATGGTGGCTTTCTGGAGAATCATCTTCCCAATGATGCGACCAATCACAGCCACCGTCGCAATCATTAATGCGTTGTGGATTTGGAATGACTTCCTTCTTCCGCGTCTGGTACTTACACAGGAGTCGCAAACTCTTCCACTTTCTACCTACCTCTTCTACGGTCAATATTCGATTGAATACGGACAGGCGATGGCTGGACTTGTGCTCGCGGTGATCCCAATCGTTATCTTCTACTTAGTGCTGCAAAAGCAGTTTATTGCAGGCATTTCACAAGGTGCGGTTAAGTAAGGACAACTACTTAAGTTTATGTAAGTTAGCCACCGATTTACGGACAACAAGTGATGTTGGAACATTCATTTGGGATGTACTGCTATCAGGCTTCTCAATCTTTGCCACAATCATTGATGCCGCAAGTTGTCCTAGAAATTGTGCGGGTTGTGCGATGGTTGTCAATCCCACAATTGACGAGAAGTCATGGTCGTCATATCCAATCACAGATATATCTTCAGGAACCCGCAACCCTTTCTTGCCTAAGGATTTAATCACTCCAAATGCCATCTCATCAGACTCGCAGAAAATCGCAGTGGGCAATTTCTTCTGACTTAAAAATTCATCCATCGCAAGTTCAGCTGTCTTACTATCAAAGTCTGCAATGAGTTCGAATCGAGGATTAAACTCGATATTGTTCTTTTCTAGAACACTCATAAACCCTTGCCGCCTTTGAGATGAAACTGCGAAATTAAATGCTGCTTCTGTCTGGCCTGTCATAATCGCAATATTGCGATGGCCCATCTCAACTAAATGCTCGGTCGCAACTACTGCACCAGCAACATCATCGACCGAGACAGATGAAGAGCGAGGATCTGAAACACCGACCAAGGCGAGCGGTATTCCTAAGCTAAGTATCGATTCAAACTCTTTCTCTGTCGGGGGTAGCGAGATAACAATGAGGCCATCAACCTTTCCGACCAACTTCTTCTGCTGAAAGACTCGTTGACGCGCATCGACTTGCGCAAAGTTATAGAGCAGAAGATCCATTCCAGCTTCGCGCAACGCCTGTTCAATTCCCGCTAGTGTTTGCGAGAAGTACCAACGAGAGATAAATGGTGCAATCACGCCGATAGTGTTTGTTCTAGAGCCCTCATCCCGCGGCAGTAGATCTGGACGGATTGGATAATCTAAGTGTTGAGCGGCATCAATAATCTTCTTCCGGGTTTTCTCATTGACATGATGAAGGCCGCGTAAGGCGCGAGATACCGTGGCGGGAGATACTCCAGCCCTCTTCGCAATCTCTACTATTCCTGACACAATACGCTCAGGATATGCAAAAAACTGCAAATATCAATAGCTAAAGGCGGCGGGCAATGGCACTCACACTCGATAAAAATTGGTGGCGCCAAGCTGTTATCTATCAGATCTACCCGCGCTCTTTTAAAGATTCTAACGGCGATGGACTCGGTGACATTAAAGGCATTACATCAAAGATCGATTACCTCTCATCTTTAAACGTTGATGCTGTCTGGTTATCTCCCTTCTATCCATCAGCACTCGCTGACGGTGGATATGACGTTGATGATTACCGCGATGTAGATCCAAAACTTGGCGACCTTGCAGATTTCGATGAGATGCTTTCAAAACTTCATGGCGCTGGGATCCGCGTCTTTGTAGATATCGTTCCTAACCACTCATCAAATCTTCATGAATGGTTTAAGGAAGCGATTGCTGCAGAACCAGGATCTGCTGCACGCAATCGTTACATCTTCCGCGAAGGAAAGGGCGCAAATGGTGAGCTGCCACCAACTAATTGGCCATCACACTTTGCGCCAAGTGCGTGGAGCCATGAATCAACCCAAGGCGGAAAGCACAACCAGTGGTACTGCCACCTCTTTGCACCAGAACAACCAGACTTTAACTGGGATAACCGCGAAATCGAAGAAGACTTTCTGAAAACACTTAAATTTTGGGCAGATCGTGGAGTAGATGGATTCCGCATCGATGTGGCGCACGCACTCAAGAAAGATTTATCAGAACCACTTAAAGATCAAGAGCGATACCCAGATCTTAATAACCGCAAACCAGGAGAAAATATTCTCTTCGATCGCGATGATGTACATGAAATTTACAAGGAATGGCGCCAACTTTTTAACCAATATGACCCACCGCGGGTAGCTGTTGCTGAAGCTTATGTCCCTGCAGATCGTCTTGCTCTGTATGCAAATCCCGATGAACTTGGGCAGGCATTTAATTTTGAATTACTGGAAGCCAATTTCAACGCGCATGAATTCAAAACAGTCATTGACCGTGGAATAACTGCAGCGAAAGCTCAGGGCTCGTCATCAACATGGTGTCTTAATAACCACGACCAGATGCGTCCGGCAACAAACTACGGACTGCTTACTACAGTAGATCGCATTCGTTGGAAGAATTCTGGCGGTACTACCAATCCACTTGATGAAGAGCTTGGTCTTCGCAGCGCACTCGCTGCATCTATGTTGATTATGGCGCTTCCAGGTTGTACCTATATTTATCAAGGTGAAGAACTCGGCCTCTTTGAAGTTCTCGATATTCCAGAGGATCAAATTCAAGATCCACAATATTTACGCAACCATAAAGTTGATAAAGGTCGCGATGGTTGTCGAGTTCCACTACCGTGGACAAAAAGCGGAGCATCATTTGGATTTGGCACAGGTGGTGCACATTTACCGCAACCAAATTGGTTTGCCGCAAAATCTGTCGAAGCCGAAAGCGGTGTTGCAGATTCACCACTAGAGATCTTCCGTACAGCACTCGCACTCCGCAAAGGTTTAGTCACTGATGAAGAGCTAACCTGGCATAAGACAACCGATGCCAATGTTCTCCACTTCTCACGCCCTAATGGATGGCATTGCCTGACTAACTTCGGCCGAAACCACTACAGCTTTGCTGGGCTTGGCGAGATCTTGCACTCCTCAAGCCCATTGGCGCAGGCCGGTATCTTCCTCATCCACGGGGTCCAAACAAGCGGAAACGACCTACCGCCAGCGACTACGGTCTGGCTCAAAGGCCCTCACGCTTAAACCCACCCAGTTTTGCACTGTAATAGATATGTATATGTAGACTCCACCCAGTTCGGCGCACCCATCAAGCGGGCCGCCCTGGTCTCCAATGGAGGAGAAACATGCGAGCATCATCTGCTCTCTCACTGGTCGAAGTCACCGGTAAAAATCTCAACATCACATTCATCGTCTTAGCGATCGCCCTAGCCGCGCTCGCTATCGCCATCGCCCTGCGCGCTCAGGTACTCGCCCAAGGCGAAGGAACTGAGAAGATGAAAGAGATTGCCGGAGCCGTCCAAGAAGGCGCTGCCGCATATCTGCACCGCCAGTTCCGCACCCTCTCTTTCTTTGTAGGAATCGTTTTCTTCCTTCTCTTTGCACTACCTGCCGAAACAACAACACTGCGCGTCGGCCGCTCAATCTTCTTCCTCCTCGGCGCAGGTTTCTCTGCACTCGTTGGATATAACGGTATGTGGCTTGCAGTGCGCGCAAATGTTCGTGTTGCAGAAGCTGCTCGTCAAAAAGATGGCACTAAGGCTGTACAGATCGCATTCCGCACCGGCGGTGTTGTCGGTATGACAACTGTTGGACTCGGACTTATGGGAGCCGCACTTGTTGTCATTCTCTACCGTCAAGATGCACCAGTTGTTCTTGAAGGTTTCGGATTCGGTGCTGCAATGCTCGCGATGTTTATGCGCGTCGGCGGCGGTATCTTTACAAAGGCTGCCGATGTCGGAGCAGACCTCGTCGGAAAAGTTGAAAAGAATATCCCTGAAGATGACCCACGTAACGCTGCAACAATTGCAGATAACGTCGGCGATAACGTTGGTGACTGTGCTGGTATGGCGGCAGATCTATTTGAGTCATATGCAGTAACACTCGTTGCCGCACTGATTCTTGGTAAGGCAGCGTTCGGTGATGCTGGACTTATCTATCCATTGATTGTTCCTGCAATTGGAATCGTCACAGCTGTTATCGGAATCTTCGCAACGCGTCTTCGCAGCACAGATAAGTCAGCAATGACTGCGATCAATCGCTCATTCTTTATGTCAGCAATCATCTCTGCCGGCCTTACAGCCCTTGCAACATTTACATACTTGCCAGCAAAGTTTGAGGCACTTGTGCATGTTAATAAGGATGTGCTCGAGGAGTCCGTGAATATCAACCCTCGTGTATTTGCACTTGGCGCAGTTATTATCGGAATCGTTCTCGCTGCAGCAATCCAGATCTTGACTGGCTTCTTTACCGAAGTTGGTAAGCGTCCAGTAAATGATGTTTCATCTGCCTCACAGACAGGTGCTGCAACAGTTCTTCTCGCTGGTATCTCAGTCGGATTCGAATCAGCTGTTTACTCAGCAATCCTTATCGCAACAGCGGTTATGGGCGCATTCTTACTCGGTGGCGGATCAGTTGTCCTCTCACTCTTCGCTATCGCGCTAGCCGGAACAGGTTTGCTCACAACCGTCGGCGTTATTGTTGCGATGGATACATTTGGTCCAATCTCAGATAATGCACAAGGTATCGCTGAAATGTCAGGCGATGTTAAGGGCGAGTCAGCTGCAATCCTTACATCACTCGATGCTGTTGGTAACACAACAAAGGCAATTACAAAGGGTATTGCGATTGCAACCGCTGTTCTTGCGGCAACTGCTCTCTTCGGTGCATTCACGGATGCAATTAAGGAAGCTGCCGCCAAGGTTGTTGGAGCTGCTACATCAACACCAGAATGGATTGTAGAAAACCCTCAGTATGCGGGAATTCTTGATATTGCATCTCCTCGCAACCTCGTTGGTTTGATTATCGGCGCAGCAGTTGTATTCCTCTTCTCAGGTCTTGCAATCAATGCGGTATCACGTGCAGCGGGCGCAGTTGTTCTCGAAGTTCGTCGTCAATTCCACGAGCACCCAGGAATTATGAACGGAACAGAGAAGCCAGAATACGGCCGCGTTGTAGATATCTGTACACGCGATTCACTCCGTGAACTTGCAACACCAGGAATCCTGGCAGTGATGGCACCAATCGCAGTCGGCTTCGGCCTCGGCGTTGGCGCACTCGGTGCATTCCTCGCTGGCGCAATCGGAACCGGTACTTTGATGGCGGTCTTCCTCTCGAACTCAGGTGGAGCGTGGGATAACGCTAAGAAGATGGTGGAAGATGGCAATTACGGTGGCAAGGGCTCAGAAGCTCACGCTGCAACAATCGTCGGTGACACTGTTGGAGATCCATTTAAGGACACAGCAGGTCCAGCAATCAACCCACTCATCAAGGTGATGAACCTTGTTGGTCTTCTTGTTACTCCAGCGATTGTTGAGTTCTCACTTAACGGTCAAGATTGGAAGATTGCAGCTGTTAGCGCAGTCGCAATCCTCTTGATTGTCGGAGCGCTTATACGCAACCGTCGCCATCACGCAGTTCCTATTGCGTACTAAGTAATTCGAATCTAGACGGAAAGGTTCTTCCCCCTTTTATGGCTGGAAAGAAAGATCACGAGTTTAAAAAGCTCGTCATCGTTGAATCTCCTGCAAAGGCTCGCAAAATTGGCGGCTACCTCGGCGATGGTTACATCGTCGAGGCTAGCGTCGGTCATATCCGTGATCTTCCGCAGCGAGCAGCCGATATTCCAAAAGAGGTGAAGAAGCTCGCCTGGTCAAAAGAGGGCGTCGATATCGATAATGATTTCGCCCCTTTATATGTCATTAACCCCGATAAGCGCGCGAAAGTTGCCGAACTCAAGGAGTTGATGAAGCAAGCAGATGAGATCCTGCTTGCAACTGACGAGGACCGCGAAGGTGAAGCGATTGCCTGGCACCTAGTAGAAGTCCTTCAGCCCAAAATTCCAATAAAGCGCATGGTCTTTAACGAGATCACTGAAGAGGCGATTCTTGCCGCGGTAGAAAATACTCGCGATCTTGATTACAACTTAATTGATGCGCAAGAGACTCGTCGCGTACTCGATCGCTTGTATGGATACCGACTCTCCCCTGTCTTGTGGAAGAAAGTAATGCCTCGTATTTCAGCAGGGCGCGTGCAATCTGTTGCAACTCGTTTAATTGTTGAAAAAGAACGTGAGCGGATGGCCTTTATCTCATCCGGTTGGTGGGATATCACCGCAGCAACTGCGCTTGGCTTTAATGCGCGACTGCTCAGTGTTGAAGGCAAGAAAGTCGCAGCAACCTCTGACTTTGGCGCAGATGGCGCAGTAAAAGAGAAATCACTTGCAGATATTTTGTTATTAGACGAAACCGGCGCTAAGGCGCTTGTCTCGGCACTCGAAGGAACTCCGCTCATTGTTAAATCGATGGAAGAATCTCCACGTACTGAACGCCCAAAGCCCCCATTTACTACATCGACGATGCAGCAAGATGCAGGTAGCCGTCTTGGTTGGGGCGCGCAGATCACAATGCGGATTGCACAGCGCTTGTACGAAAACGGTTACATCACCTACATGCGTACCGACTCTATTAATTTAAGTGAGCAGGCAATCAAAGCAGCGCGCGCTGCAGCAAAGTCGTTGTACGGTGCAGATCATGTCTATGAAACCCCACGGGTATATCAAGGCAAGACAAAGAATGCACAAGAGGCACACGAAGCTATTCGTCCGGCAGGAGATACCTTTAAGACACCAGGTGAACTTGCACCCGAACTCTCTCGCGATGAATTCGCGTTATATGACTTGATTTGGAAGCGCACCGTTGCATCTCAGATGGCAGATGCCAAAAAAATGCAGATGCGCGTCGACTTTGATGTTGCAACAAGTAGTGGCGAAAACGCAATCTTCCGTGCTAATGGTTCTGTCATTACCTTTGCCGGCTTCCTTGCTGCATACGATGAAGTTGCAACAGATGAAAACAAGGACGAAGAGAGCGCCGACCGCAGACTTCCGGCGATGGCCCTCGGACAATCAGTGCCAATCAATGAGTACACCTGTGAAGGCCACGAAACTAAGCCACCAGCTCGTTATACCGAGCCAACACTTGTGAAGAAGTTAGAAGAGCTCGGCATTGGTCGCCCTTCAACCTTCGCATCAATTATTCAAACAATTCAAGATCGTGGCTATGTTAATAAGCGCGGCCGTGCCCTTGTGCCAACTTTCTTGGCATTCTCTGTTACGGGTCTGCTTGAGACGCACTTTACAAAGTTAGTTGATTACGACTTCACCGCATCGATGGAGGAAGATCTCGACAAGATTGCAGCGGGAGAAGCAGGCCGTGTTGATTGGCTGCGCGACTTTTACTACGGCGTCGATGGCCAGCCAGGTCTTAATGAGCTCTCACTTGACCTTGGCAATATCGATGCGCGCGCAACAAATACCATGAACCTATCTGATGTCATTGAAATCCGCGTCGGGCGTTATGGTGCATACCTTCAAGAGAACTTCGAAGATGGCGAACGTAAGCTTGCAAACATTCCAGAAAATCTTGCACCAGATGAGTTAACGCTGGCACTTGCAATCGAGCTTCTCGCAGCGCCATCTGGCGAACGCGAACTTGGACTAGACCCGGTCACAGGATTTGAAGTCGTTGCAAAGTCTGGCCGCTTCGGTCCGTATATCTCCGAAATTTTCCCTGAGGAGCCTGTTGAACTTAACGACAAAGGTGAACCAAAGAAGAAGCGCAAGAAGAAAGATGCACCCAAGCCAAAGACGGCATCACTTCTATCAACAATGAGCCTTGACACCATCACACTCGATGACGCACTGCAGTTGTTATCGCTTCCGCGTGTATTAGGTACAAATTCTCTAGGCGAAGAAATCACAGTTCAAAATGGTCGATACGGTCCATATCTCAAAGCTGGCGCAGATTCACGAACTCTGACATCTGAGGAACAACTCTTTGCAATCACTCTCGATGAGGCGCTCGATATTTACTCAAAGCCAAAGGAACGCCGTCGCGGAGTTGCAAAGCCACCACTGAAAGAACTCGGCGCAGATCCTGGAACCGAAAAGCAAGTAATTATTAAGGATGGTCGCTTCGGTATGTATGTCACCGATGGCGAGACAAATGCGACCTTGCGTCGCGGCGATACCCTCGAGGCGATGACGTTAGAACGCGGGCTAGAACTCCTCGCTGGACGCCGTGCATGGGAGGCCGAGAATGGCCCATCGCCGAAGAAATCACGGAAGAAGGCCGCTCCT
>CAESAK010000022.1_pt1 | contig 10453 bp, 13 predicted proteins | sample 7263581 | NCBI WGS metagenome assembly CAESAK01 (sample SAMEA6814088, study PRJEB35770) | uncultured Candidatus Planktophila sp. | biome: Freshwater; feature: Freshwater reservoir; material: water | place: Czech Republic | collected 2017-05-23 | depth 30m m | reverse complement strand
TACCCTTAGCCCATGAGCGGAAATGGAATGAATCGAGTCTTCCTCGCCCGCCTTGCAGGAACTGCAGTCTTTGACCCTAATGGAGATCCAGTTGGCAAGGTGCGCGATGCTGTCGCGACCCTGCGTTCTAACAATCAACCTCCACGCATTCTTGGTCTAGTAGTCGAAGTTCCACTTCGTCGTAGAGTCTTTGTTCCAATTACACGAGTAACCTCAATTGAATCAGGTGCCGTTGTTATTACTGGTCTTCTTAATATGCGCCGCTTCGAGACCCGCGCTGGAGAAATTCTAGTTCTAGGAGACCTCCTTGATCGTTCAATAGCTCTTGTCGAGGGCGGTGAGGCTGTAGTTGTCGAAGATATGGGTATGGAAATTACTCGTACAGGTGATTGGTTTATTTCAAAGGTTCACATCATGCGCAAGGGGCGCGGATTAAGACGTAAAGGCGCGACTTCAACTGTTGCATGGGAAGAAGTCACAGGCTTTGCAACTCATGAAACAAATCAAGGCGCAACACACCTACTTGCAACTCTGAGCACTCTTCGCGCAGCAGATTTAGCTGCCGTATTGCAAGATCTCGCCCCAAAGCGTCGAGTCGAAGTAGCGCGCGCACTCGATGATGAGCGCTTGGCAGATGTTATTGAAGAGATGGATGAAGCAGAGCGAGTCTCGCTCTTGGCAGAGCTCGAAGGAGAGCGTGCTGCTGATGTTCTGGAAGAGATGGATCCAGATGATGCTGCGGACTTACTCCGCGAAATCGGTGAAGAGCGAGCACAAGAGCTAATTGAACTTATGGATCCAGAAGATGCCGAAGACGTACTTCGTCTTATGACCTATGAAGACTATTCAGCGGGTGGCTTGATGACGACAGAGCCGATTGTAATGTCGGCTGATTATTCAGTTGCAGATGCACTTGCAGCAGTTCGAAAGAGTGAGCTATCACCAGCTCTTGCCTCTCAAGTATTTATCTCGCGCCAGCCACTAGAAACACCTACTGGGCGCTTTATTGGAATGGTTCACTATCAACGACTTCTTCGCGAACCACCATCAACGCTACTCGGATCCCTCGTTGATACGACAACTGCAGGTGTAAATCCCGATGCATCACTGCATGAAGTTGCCTCATATTTAGCAAGCTATAACTTGCTCTCGCTGCCGGTAATTGATGCAAATGAGCGTCTCATCGGTGCAATTACTGTGGATGACGTGCTCGATCACTTACTTCCAGAGAACTGGCGTCACGTTCATCGTGATTCTGCTGCAACGACTGCAGCCTTAGAAAACATTGATACAAATTTTGCAGATGTCTTTGATAGCGAGAAGGGGGCTTAACGATGGCACGTAACAACGGTTTAGATACTCCGCGCGAGACCAGACGCTCACTTCGCGCTAATTATGATCCTGAAGCTTTTGGACGTCTCTCCGAGCGCTTTGCTCGCTTTCTTGGAACTGCAAAGTTCCTTGTTTATATGACAGTCTTTGTAATTTCGTGGATCACTTGGAACACTCTTGCGCCATCAGATCTTCGATGGGATAAGTACCCATTTATCTTCTTAACTTTGATTCTCTCGCTGCAAGCCTCATACGCTGCGCCACTTATTTTGCTTGCTCAAAATCGCCAAGCAGACCGAGATCGAATTGCCCTCAATGAAGATCGGGCCCGCGGAGATCGCAATCTTGCTGATACTGAATATCTCACGAGAGAGCTTGCAAGCTTGCGCATAACTCTCGGAGATGTTTCTACTCGTGACTTTTTGCGAAGTGAGCTGGAAGATTTTGCGAAAGAGATTGTTGAAGAGTTACGCAAGCCCGAGTCTGACGCCAAGTAACGAACCCTGGCGAATAACTAACTTCTCAACGATTGCGCTGATTGCTTGAGCGCTTGCGCTCTCTGGTGCGCTGATAACGACGGGCTTTCCTTCATCTCCGCCTTCACGTAAATCTGCATTAAATGGAACTTTGCCCATCAGTGGAACATCTGCTCCCACTAATAATGAAAGCCGAGCTGAAGTTTCTTCTCCGCCGCCAGAGCCAAAGAGTGACATCTCTTCACCGCACTTTGGACAGGTAAGTGCAGACATGTTCTCGATCACGCCAATAACCCGCTGATGAATTTGGTGAGCGATACGTCCAGCTCGCTCGGCTACCTCTGCCGCGGCAATTTGTGGTGTCGTGATAACGATTATCTCTGAGGTGGGAATGAGTTGACCGAGTGAGATTGCTAAATCGCCGGTACCTGGTGGAAGGTCAATAAAGAGTATATCGAGGTCGCCCCAATAGGCATCAGAGAGAAGTTGTTCCAGAACGCGATGAAGGAGCGGCCCGCGATAGGCAATTGCATCGGAGCGTTCAGGTTTGAACATCTCCATTGAAACTACTTTGACTCCATAAGACTCGATCGGAATAAACATCTGATCAATAGCTGTAGGACGTTGGCCCATAATCCCCATAAGGCGAGGTATCGAATGACCGTAGACATCTGCATCCAAGATTCCTACACGTAAACCTTTGGCTGCAGCGGCAACAGCAAGATTTGCGGTCAATGATGATTTTCCGACACCACCCTTACCAGAAGCAACGCCAATGACTCGAGTCAGAGAATCTGCTTGTGCAAATGAGATAAAGGCTTCCCGGCCATTTCGCAGAAGCTTCTTGATATTTGCGCGCTGTTCTTCACTCATTACACCAAACTCAATTTCAACCGATGTAATTGAGTCGACAGTTACGGCTGCTGCCTCGATATCTTTTCGGAGACGGTCCTTCATCGGGCAGCCCGAAATCGTAAGAAGGATGTGCAGCTTTGCTGTTGAGCCATTTACTGAAACATCTTGAACCATTCCAAGTTCAGTAATAGAGCGATGAAGCTCAGGGTCGTTAACTTTTGAGAGCGCCTCTAACAATAAATCTTGAACGCTCATAAAAGGTCTGGATCAATCTTCTTCTGAGGACGTTGATTAGTTGGCTCGTCATCTAAGACGGCGTTGATCTGCTTTCTGACAAATGTCTTTGGATTTAAATCTGCTGGCTTGAGGTCTTCAAACCCTGGGCCTAGGTTCTCTTTGAGCTCGTTTGTTGCGCTGGTCGCCACAACGCGAAGTTTTTTAATCAGCTTTGCAGCCTCAACAGCTAATTGTGGGAGCCGTTCTGGTCCAACGAGAACCATCGCCAGAATGGCAAGAGCAGCAACTTCGCCAGCACCGAAATCTAAGAACATAGCGAAACCCTATCGCTCTACTTGCCGGCTGTCAGAACGAGAGTAACGCTCGTGCTCTTGCCGTTACGGGTATAGGTCACGACCACACTTTCGCCAACATCATGAGAACGAACAGCAACTATCAGCTCCTCGGGAGAAGTAATTGCGCGATCACCCAGCTGAGTAATGATGTCGCCAGCCTTCAGCCCAGCTTTTTCAGCCGGACCGCCAGGAAGTATCGCATCGCTCTTAAGAGAAACTTGAGCTCCTACACCTTGGTAATTCATCGCGACAGAGACGCCGAGAACTGGATAGGTAGATTTACCACTCTTGATTAACTGCTCAGCAGTTTTGCGAGCTTGATTGATTGGAATAGCAAAACCGAGACCAATTGAACCAGTCTGTGAATTAAAGAGAGTGCCGAGTGTGGCTATTGCAGAGTTAACTCCGATGACTGCACCTGTGGCATCTACCAATGGACCGCCAGAATTTCCAGGATTAATTGCAGCATCCGTCTGAAGCGCATTGATAAATGAATTGTCTTCAGGATTATCGCCTGCAGTAACAGCTCTATCTTTTGCACTGATAATTCCTGATGTAACAGTGCCAGAAAGACCGAGTGGTGAACCAATTGCGAGAACACTGTCTCCCACTGCCACCTTTTCGCTATCCCCGAATTGAAGTGCAGGAAGATTGCGCTTTGAGATTCTGAGTACTGCTAAGTCGTAGGTGCTATCTCCCCCGATTACGCTGGCTCGATAAGACTCGCCATTTTGTAAGCGGATTGTAATTGCCCCATTGCTCTTGATTGCCCCAGCAATAACGTGATTATTAGTAAGGATGTAGCCATCTGGTGAAATCACGAAGCCCGATCCTGTTGAGCCTCCATCTACGCCTTTAGCTTCAATTGAAACCACTGACGGAAGGACCCTTGCCGCAATTCCTGCAACCGAATCTGCCGGACGCTCAATAGTTGACTGTGAACTTACGATACTTGTTGAGTAACCAAAGAGGGATCCACTGGAGGCTGCCCCGAATATTCCACCAATTACTCCCACTATCAAAGAGAGCGTGAGTGCACTTCGCAAGGAGATATTCTTTCCTGAGCTAGTCGGCGAACTCCACCACGGCGAATTGTTGAAATTATTCATAGCGTTATTTTGCTATAACTTTGTCGCTAGTAGCAAACCGTCTCCGACTGGAATCAGTGACGTCACCCAATTGTCGCTATCGGCTTTAAGAAATTTCCCAGCTTCACGAAGTGCGACTGTCTTTGGGTCTCTCTGAGCTGGATCAGAAACTTTTGAGCCACCGTAGAAATTGTCGATAACAAAAACGCCACCACTTCGCAGAATTCGTGATGCCTCTGAGATTGCGTAAGGAAGGTCCTCTGGATTGTGGCGGTATACAACTAGGTCATATGCGCGATCAGTAAGTTTTCTCATAACTTCCATCACTGGGTTGGTGATGAGTCGAAATCTCTGGGGTGGAATATCGCCATCAGCAAAGGCGGTGCGTGCGATGGAAGAGTGTTCCATCTCATCATCAATTGATGTCAGGGTTCCGGAAGAGAGAATGCCATCGAGTAACCAGAGTGCACCGACACCAGAGCCGGTGCCAATCTCGACAACTGATTGTGCTTTAAGAATTTGAGCAAGAAAAGCGAGGTAGGCACCAGCACCTGATGTGGTGTCATGTGTTCCGATTTCAATACCGCGAGCACGAGCTGCGGCTTTTACCGCATCCTCATGCTTGAAGGTCTCTGCATAGGAGTGCGGATCAATAATCATGAGAGGGACAATATCCAATCAACGAGCAAACGGACGCCAAATCCAGTTCCGCCCTTTGGGTTTTCTCCAGAATCTGACTCACTTCGCGCCGTTCCAGCGATGTCGAGGTGTACCCATCGACGTTCCCCGACAAAATGTTCGAGATAGAGGGCTGCAGTGACAGAACCAGCAGAGTAATGGCGATGGCTGGCATTGTGATTAAGGTCTGCAATTTCGCTCTCTAGGGAATCTTGATAATCATCTACTAACGGCATATGCCAAACCCGATCGCCTGATGACTGTCCAACTTCGTAAAGTTGCTTAGCTAGTTTTGTATCCCGGGTGTACATCGCTGCATATTGACGTCCTAGACCTAGCGTTGCAGCTCCTGTGAGAGTCGCGATATCTACTAAGTAATCTGGGTCAAGATTCTTATCTGCATAGGCAAGACCGTCTGCCAATACAAGTCGTCCCTCTGCATCAGTATTAATAATTTCAACTGTGGTTCCACCGTACTGAGTAATAACATCAGATGGGCGCTGAGATGTGCCCGAGAGCGCATTTTCTGCACACATCATTAACACAGTGACGCGAATATTTGGTTGAAAATCTGCAATCGCAGAAATCGCTGCGAGAGCTGCCGCCGATCCCGCCATATCGCTCTTCATTGGGGCCATAGCTTCGTATGGACGCTTAAGTGAAACACCACCCGTGTCATAAGTGATGCCTTTTCCAACAATAACAATGTGGGGCAGAGCAACAGCTGCGCCTGCTCGAGACTTCATTAACTTCTTAGGAAGGTATGAAATTTCAATAAATCGCGGACCTGGATTAGGTGAAGAACCGCCGACGGCTACAAGGCCACCAAATTCTGCGATTTCTTTTCCAGCCAAAACCTTTATTGAGAGACCTTTTGCCACTGCAATTTTCTTTGCCTCTTCTGCAAGCCACAATGGCGACTTAATATTTGATGGGGTGTGAATCAAATCGCGCGCAGTTGTAATTGCTTCAGCGAGAATCGCTGCCTCGTCAACTGCCTTACTCTCTTTTGTTGCAATTGAAAATGTAGGGATCTCGGCAGGAGTGCCACTCTTGAAATTCCATGTGTATGACCCTAGGACGAGAGATACCGCATGCGCGCGAACTTCTTCACTGGATTGCGCAAGTAGGGATGTGAGATTTACAGCTTTCCCTCGAACTTTTCGACCAAGTGCAGCACCGGCTGTGCGAAGCGCCGAAATATCTCCATCACCGACACCAACAAGGAATATACGGTCAATATCGGTATCTTCATGCAGAACCGGAATCTCAAAGAGCTCTCCAGCTTTACCGGTAGGTGAGAAGAATAAAACTTCATCTACTAGAGATATCTCAAAGAAATTTTCGATTGATTTGAGCAACGAGCTCTTGCCAATAAATGTAAGTACACCCTCTTTACTTTTGCTAAATCCGAGTGCAAGAAGTTCGCTCTCTAATATTGAAGAGAGTTCGGGATCTACATAGGAGAGAATTTTAGGAAAGCCTTACTTCTTGATGAGGGCTACAGCTGCTTCAAGAGCAGCGCTCAAGTTATTTGCTTCCTGTGGGTTGAGTTCGACAACTAGTCGTCCGCCACCTTCGAGAGGGATACGCATCACGAGTGAGCGCGCTTCTTTGGTAACTTCCATAGGACCATCACCAGTGCGGGGTTTCATAGCTGCCATGGGATAAGTATCTCGCATAAATCCCCCTGTACGGAAATCCAATATTTGCAAATCTCCGCCTGAAAAGCGCGCTCTGGAGGTAAATTCTCCCTTAAATGCCGAGCTGGCTGGTGAGTCTTCGCTTACCGGAGGCGATGACCGCTTCTACGGATTTCTCTGGCACGGATAGCAGTGCAGCGATCTCGACAATTGACTTGGCGCGCAGATAGTGCAAAGTCAGAATTACTCGCTCCTCTTCAGGCAGAGAGGCAATCAACTCTGCAATCGTCGCAGGGGCGCTCATAGGAGTACAGGTTACTCCAGTTGAGCTACAAATCGGGCGAGAGAAATCTTTACGCCGAGAAGAATGAATGGCTTAATCAAGTAAAAGATAGGCGCGGGAGCTTGAATTTCCTCAGACCAGTGAAAATAGGAGCTCTTGCTATCAATTGCTTCTATGAGAAAGGTTCCTGTTCCTTTAATAATTTTTCCACTATGAATAACATCGCAACGCGCTGGGGGTTGCCAAGCGGTAACTTCCATGAGATCTAGAACTCCGAGCCACTTCATTCTCGGATAGATACGATGAAGTGGGCCAGTAAAGGCGGCAATTGATGTTCCAACACCTTCTTCATTGTGGCTTGTTACCCAAACTTTTGTCTGGAGCATCCAGTTACTCTGCGCTTTCCAATCAATTATTGCGCGCCAAGTTTCTTCTTGTGACCGTGGCGATTTGACGGAGAGTGCTAGTGAGTGAAGCATTTACTTCTTCGCACCTTCACTAATGAACTGGAGAGACTCTTCAATACTTGAGGACCAAAGAACTAAATCTCGCATGCCTGGCTTTACAAACTGTTCTGCCTCAAGTTCGATGACTAGTTCGTGCAGCTTTTGATAAATCCCATATGGATCTAAAATTACAATTGGTTTGTTGTGAAAACCTAAGTAACGTCCTACCCATATTTCAATCAACTCTTCTAAAGTGCCAAGACCGCCCGGAAGGGCAATAAAACCATCTGCGAGCTCTTCGATTTTTCCCTTACGAGATCGCATCGAATCCACGATAATCAATTCATCACTATCGTGATCTGCAAATTCAATATCAACTAGTTTCTGGGGAATGATTCCAATCGTTACCCCGCCCTTGCTTCGCGCACCTCGTGCAATTGCCCCCATCGAAGAAATATGTCCCCCTCCCGATACGAGGTCAGCGCCCATCGCGCCAATCGCTGCACCCAAGTCAAAGGCGAAGTCGATGTTTTTCTTATCAATCAAGGGTGAAGAAGAACAGTAAACGGCGATACGCATGTGGCTGAGGATACGGCTTGGGTTACTCTTACGCCATGTCAACTAGCGCAAATGTAAATCTGGCACATGGCCATGGAGTTGCAACAATGGCGGGATCATCAATCCTGGATGTTTGGTATCCAGAGCCTGCACTTGGGCCACTGGCAGGTGAACCCGATGCATCTCTAGTTGCGATGGCTCTCCCTGATACAGAACGCGGTGTTACTCGCAAAGTTGTCTCAGTCGAAATTGATTTAGATAGCGCTCCAACTGACGCACTCGATGCCTATCTGAGATTACATCTTTTATCTCATCGCCTAGTAAAGCCGCACGGCCAAGTGCTTGATGGCATTTTTGGGCTCCTATCAAATGTGGTGTGGACTTCAGCTGGTCCATGCGCTGTCGAGGGATTTGAATTAACACGCGCACGTTTAAAGTTAAAGTACGGATCAGTCGCTGTATACGGTGTCGATAAGTTTCCACGGATGGTTGACTATGTAATCCCTTCCGGTGTTCGCATTGCAGATGCAGACCGTGTTCGTCTCGGTGCATATCTTGCTCATGGAACCACTGTGATGCATGAGGGATTTGTGAATTTCAATGCAGGCACACTCGGAACGTCAATGGTCGAAGGGCGAATCTCGGCCGGCGTAGTCGTTGGTGATGGAACTGATGTTGGTGGTGGTGCATCCATTATGGGCACGCTCAGCGGCGGCGGCAAAGAAGTTATTTCTATTGGCGAGAAGTGTCTGCTTGGTGCTAATTCTGGTCTAGGAATTTCACTCGGAGATAATTGCGTTATTGAAGCAGGTACTTACATCACTGCGGCAGCTAAAGTGACTCTTCCGGATGGAGAAGTTGTAAAAGCAGGATCACTCTCTGGTGCAAGTAATTTACTCTTCCGCCGAAATTCATTAACCGGCGGTTTAGAGGTAGTAATGCGCACTGGCACATGGGGCGGACTAAATGCTCTCTTGCACGCTAACTAACTGGCGTAAACCAAGGCGAAGGTAACTTCGCTCGACTTCGGAAGGTATCACCACGAAGTATTTTACTGACTCCGGTACTTGAGGTTCCTTTAATTCGAGTTACTGCGCCAGCTTCATTGCGTGAAACTATCTCAAGAGAAATGACATCCGGAAGAATAAATGCAGCTGCAACTAACGCTTGAGTTGTTGAAACTTTCCATGAGGCGAAGCGGGGATTGAGCGCAACAACGACGCTTGCAGTATCAGGTACCGACTGCGTATACGAGGTATAGCCCCCCCAGGCATCCGCAGTTGTTTGAGTTGCCCCTCCCGATGAAGAGAAGAAGTAAGCCTGAATTGGCTTTCCATTAGAGAGCACTGCCAACCCAGTCGAGGTGTCAACAATCGTGCGAAGAACTGCAGCTCTCCAGATTGCACCAAATTTTGCTTCACCTTCTTTGGCATAACCAACAAAGTTTTGATCTGCGATATGTGAGTAGAGGTTGCAATCACAACTACCTTTAATTGCACCCATCTTCGAGAGGGCATAGCTGCGAGATGCAATGGTCTGCGCTTCAAGCATGGCTGCTGGCCATGAGGAGGAAATCTCACTAATTCCTAATAGGTACTCATCGCGCAGTGAGAGTGAATTTGTAATCTCTAGCGCTGCCTTTACAACTTTGATCTGAACCTGTCCATAGCGATAGCTACCCGTGGATGTTGATTGAGTCATCGATAAAAGTGGGAGCTCGCCTCCACTCCATCTCAATGTGAGTGCTGAGTGGTTTCCTGGGATTCCCTGAATACTCTTTTTATCAATTGAAATTGAAATTGGAACTTTCTTCTTTGAGCTAAACGTTGCTATAGGAGCAGTGGTCGTATCGGAGATTGGTAGATCCCCAGGATAGAAGCTAAGTGAACTTCCCTTTGAATTTGTTACAAAAATCGCGCCTTTGAGGAGGTGACCAATATTGACGCGAATGGTTGCGGTATCAACAATCGGTGCAACTTCTACATCTTTGTAGTAGTACTTCAAAATTGTGGTTGCTGACTCCCCTGCCACGGCTCGTGCTTTCCCACCAATCTGGCTCATGCCTACGCCATGACCGTACCCGGCACCGGTAAATGAAAATGTTTGAGGAATATCTTGTGCAAACGAATATGCTGGAAAGTACAGTGAGAGCAGGGTGGGAATGAGTAGCGTTGCAATCCTGCGAATGCTAAACATCCTCATCAGAAGATGCGCTCTTTCTGACATTCATGAATTTTTGATACTCAGCAATAATCTCAGCTGGATTTCCGCGTGCCATGAGCTTTCCCTTATTGAGCCAGATGACCTCATTGCAGACATCTTCAATTGTCGCGAGGGCATGACTGACGAGAATAAGCGCACGATCAGCAGAGCGAAGTTCTTTCACTCGATTCAGTGACTTCTCTTTAAATTTCGCATCTCCAGTGCTTAGCGCCTCATCAATAATAAGAATGTCTGGCTCGACAACAGCGGCGACAGAGAATGCTAGGCGCGCGAACATGCCAGAAGAGTAAGTACGCATT
>CAESAK010000021.1_pt1 | contig 10781 bp, 6 predicted proteins | sample 7263581 | NCBI WGS metagenome assembly CAESAK01 (sample SAMEA6814088, study PRJEB35770) | uncultured Candidatus Planktophila sp. | biome: Freshwater; feature: Freshwater reservoir; material: water | place: Czech Republic | collected 2017-05-23 | depth 30m m | reverse complement strand
TTCGACGGTCTCGTGCAAGTCCTCGAGACCTACATCGCACACAAAGCAGATCACTTCACTCTACAAACGTACGGTGGTGATTACATCAACGGTCCATACGTGCAAGCTCTCCAAGAGCATGACAACGTCTTACTCATCGAGGCCATTAGTAACGAGTTCTTAGAGCCTCCTCTCGAAGAGCCTGGCCAGCAAACCATGCTCTTTATGGGATGGCGCTTCTATCCCGAGCGCTACTTACCGAACTACGCACAATTCATCGATCAATCAAAGGTTTCACCTCGTGAAATCGCCATGAAGATGGCCCAAGCTCTCCACTTCGCATACGGAGTTGATGACACTTACTCTTTCGAAATAGCACCCCACCTCGATGCAGCAAAGTCACTGATTGCTAACTTGGGTATCGCACACAACCTTTAAGGAGAATAACTATGTGGCTGTTTACCAACACCGGATTCGTTAGCGCCGTCAGCAACGGTCAAGATCTTATGGTCCGATCTCGCGACCGCGAGTCTCTCGAGCCACTTGCGGAATTAGCAAAGACCGAGATCATCTCAACACCTAAGAACGACTATCCCTACCGAGTCATCGTTACTCACGAGATTTTCTCTCGCTGGGTGGCCCATATGGCAACAGGGATCACCTACAAGAACTTCAAATCTGAGGTTGCCGCAACCCGCGGCTACGACTTTGCTCATCCTTTGATTAAGGTCTGGAGTGCCATGCATGAGGTTGAGGATGCTGGGGCACGGCAGAATTAAACTTCGAAACTTTTAATAAATGTATTCGAGCCTATTTAGGTGTATTTTGAATAAAGAAGTCTTCATAGATTGACTTTACAGGGGTGATTTCATCTAAGCTGGCTAACCACTTCATCGAAATTACCCCTTCTGTAGCGGTAGGGCGAGGGACATCTAAACCTCTGTAGACCCTGACTGAGTCAATAGATGGTTGATAATCTATTTGGAAATCAACCACTAACTCATATGGGATACCTAAAGTTCCATTTACGTTACTGATGACCTTCTGAAAGACGTCAACTTCTACTCGATTTTCAATTTTTCCCAATATCTCAGAAAAGGTAGTTCCTTTTTCAATTCGAACTAGTTGCGTTGAGGCGATAAAAATCTTATCGGGTACATTGCCAGGAATTTGGTAGGAGGAGAAATTATGATTTCTACTGTTACCGGTTGTTGATTTAACTTCCAGTCTGAATTCTTCCCCAGAAAAATCGAATTTATCATCAGTATTCGTGTGCCAGTAAGCGATTGCAACACTGGGGTTACTTGATGCCAAGATAACAAGTAGTTCACCAATCAGGCCAGTTACGACGTCATCGGACAATGTGAACTTGAGTCGATTTTCAAATAAACTCTTCAGTTGCCAGATTGCTTTGCCTGTTTTTCCGAATTTCTCTTGCAAGTCAATTAGTCCCAGAAATACAGCAGCCGCAGCTTCTACATTGTCGAGATCTGTTAAATCAATGTCACAACGCAGAACAGAGATGCCTTGAAGTTGTTTCCCTGTTTCGAAAACAGTTAGTTGAGCCCAGGGGTCATAACTCGCGAAGGATGTTTGGAATGCCGGAACTTCTGGCTGCCCCGGGAGAACCAATACTGTGTTTCCCTGTCCATCTGCACCAACCCCAATAGATTTCTCAATATCAAATAAACGCAAATGGATAAATTCTGGCTTTAACTCCGCAGGTATCTCATTGCTTGAAATTTTTTCGGCAATTAATTTGCTATCCCACATTAGAGCTGTCCCAAAGAATTAATCCGAGCCTGAGGTCCGATAATTCTTACTTCGTAGCCATCAGGCGTAAATAGTGTCACGGCGATTCCAGCACTGACGACACTTTCCTTTTCAGCGTGCCCCAGAATCGGCTCAATTAGAAGTGTCGTGTTGCCCTTACTGTACTTGTTTCTAAGACTGCGCTGACCGCCTCCGATGTGTCTAGTTGAGAGTAGAGGCCAGACTACATTTGCGAGTTTGCCCACGAACGGGGACTCAAATGCTTTCTCCCAATTTACCTGATTGACCTCTTTGCTAGGCGTGTGGAGTCGACGTGAGGGCTCTTTGCGATCAAAGATCCATCGAATGTCTGTGAGATCTTTTTCTACGAGGTCCTTGTGAATGAGTATGTTCCTTGGGAGGCCTGATAGCCCCAGATCTTGTAATTCTTCAACGAAAAGTTCTGCTGCACCAATCATCATTGAACGTTCACCAGGTTCAGCGACCCAGGAAGATAAAATCCTTTGCATGCTTTCGTCGGTAGGCTCCGAGAACTTTAGCCACTCCCCATGTATTTCTGGAGCTGAAAGCGACTCTTCGATAAAGCTTCTCAAGATAGGAAGATTTTGTTTTGCATGCATTGGGTTCATAATGTTTGCAAGACTAAATATGTACTCTCCGGTGATTTTCTTGTCGACTAGATCTGGGTCTTGTACGGCTTTACGACAAGGGTCAAGCTTTACATTTGGTTGTGACGCATACATTACGACCGGCATATCAGTCAGAATGTCAAGATGTTCCTTGTCCCACTTCTTTGCAAGGCGCCAGATGGCACTATCAATTTGATCCATGACTTCGAAAATTCCGAATGTCTTATTCTCCGCAAATAAATATGTAAAATGAGAATAGTTAGCCCTATAACCACAAAAGCGCATTTGCTGAGAGACGGTATCAAAGTTGGGATTCTTTGGATGGCGCAAGAAATAAGTGGCAGTCAACTGTGGGATGGTTAGTCCACGGCCCAAGATATCTCCACCAATAAGAATCCAAAGTTTAAATTCTTGCCAGTCAGACTTAGATACAGGGATGGAACCTTGTCTTCCAGGCTTCTTTTTATCCGAATTCACGACTTGCATTGCGCTGTCATCAAAAAGATTTAAGATCTGACTTAAGAAGAGATCATCAATATCTACATTGAGTTCATCTGCATAAGCTTCAGGTAGTCCGGATTGAAGATCGGAAAGATCTTCTTGCCACAATCTAATCAGCTCATCTTTTGCAGATTTGGATAGATGTCCAGTTGCAGCCTTAGTCAGTGAATCGACTAAAGAATCCAATTCATCTTTGACCAGGTTATAGATTGATTGATGTTCCTTTTGAGCGCCAGATTCGTGAACAAGCATCTGGACACTCTTGAGCTCGTCCTTGAGAGGCGCAGATGAGAAACCACTCCCTGCATAAAAGAGCGTCTCCTTGTGGAAGCGAATCCATGCGGTCCAAGAAAATCTAACCAAAGCTTTTCTGAGTGAGAGAGGCGCCGACTTCATAGTTGAAGGCTTGCCAGTCCAGTCGATTACTTCGATTCGATTTTCTTGAAAATTGGTAGAGACCGCTGAGGAGAGACCAAAATATCCAGTTCTTGGCTGGACAGTCACACAAAAGTTTGGACGCAGCCGACCAGTTTGTTCTGTCAGCATTACAGCCTGAGGAGTAGCCGTGTAAGAAAGAAGGATATTTCTACTCTCCAAGTCCCGAAGTGCGCGAATGGCTGCGTAAGTCTCGCTCACCTCACGTTTTCTAGCTTTTGCATTTTGAGAAGCTTGATCAGCCTCGTCATCAATGAGGAGCGTAGTAACGCTTTCGCCATGAACCTCCTGCAATTTTTCAATGAGGACCTTTAGCGTCTTGACTCTTGAAGGATTCTTAAGAGTTACCAAAACCGGCAGCGGTCGATTCATGCCTAAATTGTCATTCTTTGTCCTTCGGCCAACCCACTTGGAGACATCCTTGAACAGTTCTTCAAAGTTCTTTCCAGTTGCATTGGTAGGAACGGTGCAAACTTTCACATATTGGTTGTTGAGAGTGAGGAGATCATCTCTCAGCCTTTTTTCGGTCTGTAAATTGAGCGCTTCAGTAACTCCAGTGAAAATCACAGCCAAAGACACCCGCGAATCAGCAGCCCATGCAACTGTTCCCAGCAAATTTGCAGTCTTACCAGATTGAATCTTGCCCAAAACAAGGAAAGCTATTTCTCGCTCTTTCCCTGACAGAAACTTTTCTAGACGATTTGTAATATTTAGTACGCTCTCCTCAAAGACTTTCGAATCTTGAGCGGCTGCTTCTCCGGGTAGGAACTTTTTAGTACCTTCTCTATTTTTCCCCAAGTATTCTTGAAGACAGCCGGCATCGACATCTATTGCTTCGCCTGGTATCAGAATCGCATCCATATTAATCCTTTAGTATCATGCCGAGTTTTGAAAGCACATCATTGGCCTTATTGCGCAAACGAGATTTATCGTACCCACTGCTGAATACTTCGCTGGCTGCGAATGCTACAGCAAGCCTCTGAAGGATTTTTCTTCCATTACCGTCGATAATTACCCCATTCAAACTTGGGTGGAAAATATTGACCTCGATTTCGTGCTCATGCGTATTCAACTCTTTGACCATCAAGAAAGGTCGAGATACATCCTTCACGAAAGCCAACTTAAATATGTGCTTATGTCCTTCATGATCCTCGATAGGAACTATCCAAATCTCTTCCTTCGCATCGTCTCCCAGAACAACTTTGATTTGTTCTAATTCTTCTGCCGTAGTCTCTATTTCGACGTGATCGACATGTCCGCTCAAAGCATCTTGAATGACTTGTGCTTCAGTCTTATCCGATTTCTTATTTGCTTCCTCATCGACTACAGCAGCTTTATTTCTTCGCAAGTTAGTTGCCATGCGAATGTAGTCATCATCTGACATCTTGTTGAATAGTTTCTCAATAAATTCTCCCTCTTCATCTGGCGTCCAGAGAGGAGAGTCCGTGGTAATGGTTTTACCAAAGGCCGTAATATCGAATTCACCGATGAATGACTGATCGGGGTAGCTTCCCTGTTGCTTGAAAATTCTTCTAGGCTTGTACGATCCACGGGAAATCGCGTCTTTTGCCTCAGCCTGGTCTTCGTCCTTATCTGAGTTAAGTGGAACAACGCCGGCAATGCCTTTGCCTCGGTAATGGAGGAAGAAACCACTTAGATCGCGACTCATACGATCAAGAATTCCAACCCATCCTTCAATTTTTTTGCCGGTTTGAAGTTCAATAGAAATGTCTTTGCGCCAATAACGCTCCAACTCGCCCTCTCCGGGGCCGCTTGTAGAGGTCCACAATGGTTCGGTCAAAAGTTTTGGATACTCAAATTTCAGAGGTTGATTCTGATAGAGAATCGAACATTTCAGTTGACCATCTTTCGCGGTGTCTCCAATGAATGCACGATAAATCGAAGGCAAATATGATTTGATTGAAGTAACAGTTTTGGCCTGAGGTGTTTTTTGCCAGAGGCCTCGAACTTCGAGTCTAGTTCCCGAAAATCCGCGATGAGGAATTTTCGATACCTTAACAATCGAAGTAACCTCACCTTTTTCAGATACATCAATTTCTACGTGCCAACCATTTGGTTCTGTGAGGGAATAAGTATCGATAATTACATGCTCACCCCACCATAGGGAAGCCGCTTTCATTCCAACGCCATGCTTGCTCAACCCGACACTTGTATCTTCCGGAGGAACACCTGTTTTTAGAGCACGCTGCATATCTTTCTGTGTAATTCCAGCAGCGTTATCTTCCACAACGAGAGAGTTTGTCCCGGCCGGAAAAGTGATTTCTACTTTAAGTTGATAATCTTTCCCGTTTTTGGTTATCAGTTCTTTATGATTGCGAAGCGCACTTGTAATTGAATTGTCGACGAATTCACCCAGTGCGTACCAAGGTGTGAATGACATACTTCTGAACATTCGAAGCGCAGAAGCATCCGGCTCAATATTTACTTCGAAATCTTCGCCGTCTTGTGCGTTTTTGTCCTTATTTGCCACGATTCACTCCTAGTTAGACCTCGGGAAAGCCTAGTTGCGGAGTGTGACAAAAGGAAGGCAAAAAACTACAGGGCTCCCTGAGAACTGGTCAGTTTTAAGGGTTCGGGACGGGTAGCTCTTCGAGATGAGTGTTTTGGGCATCGAGATTCACTGCCCAAGGTTGCTCTAATTGCCTGGCTCGCTTTAACAGGGCCTGAAAAACAGTACTTGCGACCCCTACATGAACTGCATTTCCAATTTGCTTGAAGGAGAGGCTGTCGCGTTGATCCCCAAACTTAAATGACTTGCTGAATCCTTGCAGGGCCTTAGCTTCCGAAACGCTGAGCGATCGCTTCTCCCAACCAAGTATTGGAGTTTGAGCCATTGCGACGAATGTCGGCACGTAATTTGGGGCCTTCACTCTAATTCCACTTGGCCTGAATTGGATCAGACACTTGTTTATATCTCTATATTCTTGAGCTTGCCACTCAAATTTTCGATAAGACGGAATGAAATTCTCAAGGTTGGCATCTGCCATCCAGGCATCAACCCACCTGCGATTTTGTAGATAGAACTCTGAATTCCGCTCTATAAATCTCTTCTTCCAGTCGGGCATCTCCCTGGAAATTCTAATTTCACTTCTTGGCTTCCAATATTCCGTCCACAATGGAAGGCCGGGTAATTTCTCTCCGTTCTTATGCAAGTTGAGCCGCACAAACTCATTCCAGACCTTAAGTGCCTTCTTTTGTTCGGTAGATAACTCCGCACCCTCTTGCAGCACTGAATTCTTAGACGCATGCTTTTCTAAGAATTGAGCCAAGTCCCACTCAATCTCTCCAAAATCCTTAAAGGGATGCCTTGGAAGAAGTGGCCCAATTTCTTCAAATCGTTTTGCAGTCGAGCTGTTCATTCGCACGGCACCTATAAATATTCTCTCGCGATGTTGAGGGCTGCCACCAAGATGCTCTGGTATCTCATGTGGCGAGAGAATTGTTGGTTCATCACTAACAACGTATCCCAACTCTCTAATCAAGCGAATCATCACCCGATAGTCAGAAATATGCTTGGGGCCAACTAGATTTCTGACATTTTCCAAAAGAATCAATTCAGGCTTTTTTGTTTCAATAATTCTTAAGATGTCATAAAAAAGAGTGCCGCGAGCTTCAGCGACACCGTGCTGATTTCCAGACTTAGAAAAAGGCTGACAAGGAAAGCCACCTGTAAGAACATTATGTTTAGACACTCGCACGGGGCCTTCGGTTAATTTAGTGATATCACCCCGGATCAATGCTTCGTCACCTTGAAGCCAATTTTTGGCATATACACCTCGGGCCGATTTATCGATCTCCGATACAAAGACGGATTCCCCGCCATGTTTTGCCAATGCGGCATGAAAGCCTCCGATCCCGGCAAACAGGTCAGCAAAGGTGAAAGACATGGGAAAAGCTTACTGGTTAACGGGGACAAGTTGAATCAATTGGAGAACTCGTCGTCCCAAACAGGCAATATTTCGTCGCTGTGAATATCGCACATATTCCAATTCAGGGGGATTTTTTAAGTATTTGAGTCTCCTACAGCTCTTCGCAAAAGTGTGATATTGATGCAGAGATTGCATCGAAGTCTGTCTTTTTGGCTGGTTTCTTTTTTCTCACTCACAAAGTAGGAGACTCCGTGGCCATCTCGCTTATCGCTAACTTGGTTGAGGCCTTCTCGACAAGGCTGGACAACTGATAAGCCAGATCTAATTTGATCGAGTTTAATTTTTCTGCCTTTCTGAATCGGTCATTGAGCATCAAGACAATTTCTGGGGCGGATGTAACAAGTGAGAGACAGTCATATTGGCCGGCACCAGGATGTAGATCAGCTAAGAAGAATTTGCCGTCGATTCGTTCGAGGATTCCAGCCGTGACTTTCCAGGATGGGTATTCGATCTAATTGGGAGTCAGTTCTTTGTCGGCCATGGGGAGATTATTGCAGTGCGCTAGGGCATCTTAAAGACCTCGCCAGGTGGGCCTTTTTACGCCTCGGCAAAGGGGCTTATTAGAAGAGAGTCATGAGTTGCTCTAGTAGATGTCAGTGGTAGCCATTACTTTTAGCGTATGAGTGATGACGATTTTTCATACTTTGCGCCAGATCGTCTAGTCGGGGTGCTGAACATCGGAGATTCGGATGAGCCGGTATCAAGTGCACATCTCTATGCACTCATTCACCTCACATCTCGCTTTGGTGCCTTTATCCGTGAAAGCGGTAAGTGGGAACCGGTGTGGCAGGGATGGAATCCTGATCCTGATTTGAAGTACATCAATTTTGCAGCCGACTCTTATGACATGGTTGTACGAGCTTTTGATCAAAACCCAGATGATCTTCTCTACTACCACGATGTGTGCCAATACCAAGAAATTCTCAATTGGGAAGGCGGGTTAGATGATACCGAGTCACCAGAATGTCTTCGTGATATTGCCGAACTAGTTAACTGGATTCAGGATTTTGTTGATCCGAAACCAGAAGTCATTACCTATGGCCCAGGTCGCATTTCAGTAAGTGATATGGATTTGATGCGCCACGATGTGGCAGAGCTAGAGTATTTGCAGGCCGAGACCGAAGAGTATGTGTTAAGACAACGCCGTAAACCGGCGTCAGAAGTTATAGAGGAGAAGCTCTATCGAATTCATATGCATCCGTCACTTCATGATGCTGTTGCGGAAGCCTTTCATGAAGCTGGTAACCATGCAGCCAGTGCTGATAGTTTAGATGAATTCGATGCCGAGATGAGAGGCTCCGCTGTTCAGAACTACCTCAATGGTGGGAAAGCTTCAATGCGAGAGTTAAGTGCACACTTACTTGATGTGATTTCTGTAGGAATTGACTATCAAAGACCAATCAATCGAGAGAGTGTTGAAAGATTTAGGCTAACCAGAGATTTGCACCTCAAGCCAGCTAATCGCTTGGAAGCTTGGTTTTCCCAATCTCCTAAGGAAGTGCTCTATCAACTTGTTGCCAATACGAAATTTGGGTTATTCACCCGTGCCGGAAAAGGTTCTTGGCGACTGCTAAAGCGCGATAGAGAAGTTGAGGATATTTATGACCTTGCTGGAGTATCGATTGTGCATCTGCGCCCCGAACGAGAGCACGAAGTAATCGCAGGCTATGACTCAGGCGCCCTGCAAGAGATACACATCAAAGATCCCGCACTGATCAAATATCAACTCGATTATCGCGGGGATGTTCCGTCTGGCTTCGATTTCTACGATCGCGTTAATGGAATGGATAAAGAGACATTGAAGTTCTCGCAGCTGCAGCGAGTTGCCGCGGTTGTTATCCGCGAGATGACTGCCGAACTCCGCGGAAATATCAAGGTGCTACAAGAAGCAGATTTTGACCTTGGTTTCATGCCAGCGAATCTCACAATTCTCGATGCCTTTGTAAAGAATGAAAAGGAGTTGAGCTACCCACAGATTCACCAACTTTTGAGTGAAAGTTTCGCAGAGGATGAAGATGGCGAGAGTATCCAGAGATCTGCAGCCGACGTTGCAAAGGCTAACCAAGCCCGTATGAAATTTGAGAAGATGATTGATCGTAGGAATATCGAGTATTTACCGACCGCATCCACCTTTCTAGTAGTTGCTTATGAGCCCATTACAACGATGTGGCTTGAATACCGTTCTCGGAATTATGGAACATTTGCTCGAGTCGATGGTGGTTGGAAGTCGGGATTCTCGCAAGATATCAATCTCTACAAAGAGCTATTCCTCTATGAAGTCAAAGAAGAGTGCGTAAAAGATTTCATCTCGATTTACGATTCTCGAAGCCAGGGACAAGATCTAACATCTTTCGAAAGACTTGCCCCGATGCTCTGCATCTACACTATAAATAGGAATCAAGATCTAAGTGAAAATAGTCCTCGTGATTGGGATTTTGAACCTTTTATGCGAGAACAAATGCCACCTTCAGCTGCTGCCGTGGTCGAGTATCTCTATATGTCTGTAATGAAATTTATTTCAGATTTCTCTGATCTTCTAGAGGATGACGATGTCGATGGACATATGCAGGTCGATGAATGGCTGTCATGGATTTGGTCAGATCACATGATTGATTTCATGAACGGCGAATCGACTCTCAATAGAAACCTTCTTGGTCGCTTCTTAAAGGCCGCACCGAAGATTCTTCAAAATCCTCGTAATGTAATTAGGTAGAAGATTTTTTCCCGAAAAGTTTTGATTTACTGGAGTTCGGCACGCTCTGATGTGATTGCGAGTTTTGGTTTGAGTTCGATCACTTCTTTTTCCATTTTATGTAACTCTTTTAGCACTGCGTCGTAGCCGCTTTCATGTGCTGAGGTTGCAGAGCCCAGGAAGCGGTTGAATTCGCGGCCGACGGTTGGGTGGAAGCGGACTCCAGAAGTTTTCTGGCGGTTGGAGACGCTGATGAAGTAATCGGATTCGTCTTCGTTGGTGGAGAGCATTAAGAGCTTGTCGAAGTTCCATTCGCGAGTGTGGTTAGGGCCGCTGAAGATGAGGCGTTCGGTGGTGAGCATGACTACGCCTTGATCTTTATCTACTTGAAGTTCTTCACCGGGAACTACTTGGCCTTTCATGGCGCCGACTCGGAAACGGATTCCGCCGCCGATGGGGATAGAGACACCGGATGATCCGCCGACGTAGGTAGATGCGGTGCGACCGGTTTCGTGGAAGATGCCTTGGCCAGACCAGAGAGTGTGTTCGCCGGGCTTTTGCATTAGTGAGTTAGGGACAGAGTCTTTGCCTTGCGATGCGGCGGTGATGGCGGCGATGATCTTGCGCAGGCAGTCGACATCTTCTTGCCAGATTGCGTGAAGGGCATCGTGATCTTTCTGGGCGCGCTTTGCGGCGCGATTGGCTTTGAAGTTTGCGAACCAGCTCATGGGTAAAGGGTAGTGACTGTCGGTGACATTTTTGGCTTTGAGCAAGAAAAAACCCGCAGATTGCTCTGCGGGTTTTTCTCTGTAGCTCCTGCTT
>CAESAK010000020.1_pt1 | contig 10861 bp, 9 predicted proteins | sample 7263581 | NCBI WGS metagenome assembly CAESAK01 (sample SAMEA6814088, study PRJEB35770) | uncultured Candidatus Planktophila sp. | biome: Freshwater; feature: Freshwater reservoir; material: water | place: Czech Republic | collected 2017-05-23 | depth 30m m | reverse complement strand
TCTTAAGAACTAATTCATCAAAATTAGCTGCTGTTACCTTGATTGGTGCGCTCATCGTTTACTCCCGTATATCTTCTCTTTAATTGGATTTACTTGTGGTTTATTTCTTGAACTGTACTAGTGCGAAAGAAATTTTTCAGCGTCAAGGGCTGCTTGGCAGCCAGAGCCCGCCGCTGTGATTGCTTGACGGTAGGTGTGATCGACGAGATCGCCGCAGGCGAAGACACCAGAAATATTTGTCCTTGTCGAACGCCCCTCAACCTTTACATAGCCCTCGTTATCGAGGGAAATTTGCGATGTAATAAGTTCAGAGCGTGGGATATGTCCGATTGCGACGAAGAGCCCAGTGAATTGACCGACACTCTCAACGCCTGTTTTGGTATTGCGAAGCTTTAGCCCTTCAACCTTATCTTGACCAAGGACATCAATGACCTCGGTATCCCACATCATCTCTAACTTAGGATTATTAAATGCGCGATCCTGCATAATCTTTGAAGCGCGCAGAGTGTCGCGACGGTGAATCAAAACTACCTTAGAAGCGAACTTAGTAAGGAAGGTCGCCTCTTCAACAGCGGAATCCCCACCACCGACTACAGCAATAACCTGGTCACGGAAGAAGAAACCATCGCAGGTCGCACACCACGAGACTCCACGACCTGAGAGTCGCTTCTCATTCTCAAGTCCTATTTCGCGGTAAGCCGATCCCATGGCAAGGATTACTGATTTAGCCTTAACAATATTTCCAGAACCATCTTTAAGAGTTTTAATCTCGCCTTCGAGATCCATCTCAACAATATCGTCAGTAATTAACTCAGCCCCAAAACGTTTTGCCTGCTTGCGCATATTGTCCATAAGGTCTGGACCCATGATGCCGTCGATAAAACCAGGGAAGTTCTCGACCTCAGTGGTGTTCATAAGTGCACCACCGGCAGTTACAGAACCCTCATAGATAAGTGGGTTGAGCTGCGCGCGAGCTGCGTAAATTGCAGCGGTATATCCAGCAGGACCAGATCCAACAATGACAACTTCGCGTACTTCAGTGCTCATACCCGCACCTTACCGCGCCTTTACTTCTTGCGGCCCTTGACCCTTGATGTGGCGAACTCGCGCAACCCTTGGATTTCACCGACTTTAAAGAGAGAGCCAAAAATGAGATATCCAACACCTGTTCCCGTAAGGACGATCATCAGATGTAGCGCTCTCAACCCAGCCCCATTGTCGTTACTGCTCCACCCAAGTAATTGTGAGAGAGCGAAGAATGGAAGCGCCGCCAGTAATGATGCCGCCAACAAAGTGCCATGCTGGGCTGCAAAGTCTCTAGTACGAAGGAGCCCCACATGTCTTTTAATCAAATTTAATGTGACAAAGAGTCCAACGATGTAGCTAATCGAGAAAGCGATACCTAGGCCTATTGTGACGGAACCACTTTCGAGTTTAGCGAGGAAGAGATAAGAGAGCCCCACCGAAATAACGTTAATAATAAAGATTGAGAGAACTTGAGTCTTTGTATCTTCAAATGCGTTAAAACCACGGATAAGAATGAGATTAATACTAAACGGCACAAGCCCTAGCCCCAATGCAGCAAGAACATATCCAATATATTGCGAATCATCTAAAGAGACTCCAAAGTAAAGCACCTCAGTAATAAGAGGGCCAAAGAGCATGAGTGCAACTGCACTCGGTACCGTTACAACACCCACCATTTTAATTGCGCGGATTAATTGCGCACGAACTTCATCCACTTTATCTTCGATCGCAAGTTTAGATAAGTGGGGCAAAATTGCTGTAACGATTGAGATTGTTACAATCGAGTATGGAAGCAACATGATGTAGTACGCGCTCGTGTACGGTGTAAATCCCACTCCAGTCGCAATACCAGCCTGTGCACTTCGTACTGCTGCTGCTGTTGCAACATTGACAGTAACAAGGTAGCCCAACTGAGAAATCAAAACATAAACAAGTGTCCACCCAGCAAGAGCAAATGACTTACCGAGCCCTTTAACCCCAAAAATTAAGCGAAGACGAATTCCAGATTTTCGTACAACCGGTATCAAGATCAGAGCTTGGATTACAACACCGGCAGTTGTACCCCATCCAAGAATTTGAATTTGCGAGTCGGAGATTGAACCGACTGTGAGTGGCTCCTGAAAGAGTAAAAAGAGTGAGAAAACCCCAATAACTACCAGGTTATTAGCTATAGGCGCCCACATGAGAGGGGCGAAAGATCCTCGAGAGTTTGCAACCTGGCCCAACATAGTAAAGAGACCAAGGAAGAAAATCTGCGGCAGACAGTAGCGAGTGAAAGCAATTGCAATCTGCTGTTCACGTTCAAAACCTGTTTGAGAAAATTCAGGTGCATAGATTTGAACCAATAGCGGTGCGAAGAGAATACCTACTGCCACGAGGGCGAGAAGAATTCCAGAGATTGTTGTAACAAGGCGTGAGGCGAATGCATCACCACCATCGCTATCGCTAAAAGAGCGAATAAGTTGAGGAACAAATATTGCTGTGAGCGCCCCACCTACTAAAAGGTTGTAAAGAATATTCGGCATGGTATTTGCGACGTTATAAGTGTCAGCTAAGAGCGCGGTACCAAGTAGCGCTACACCTAAGACGGCTCTAAAAAAACCTGTAATACGAGAGATGATTGTGCCGAGTGCCATAACTGAAGATGCTTTATAGAGATCGCTATTTTTCACGTCGGGACCGCCTTATCCTACGCGCCGTCTGTGTGGCTGCAGCGAGAAAGAGAATTACGCCAGCACCTGTTGTAAACCATGCAACACGTGAGTCAATCACTGTCATTGAAAGACTTAACTTAGAGAGTGCACCAATTGATACACCTTCAGCTGTCATCAACTGTGCTTCTACAACTGTGCTACCTGAGGCGATAACCATAAAAGGAACTGCAATCTGTATTCGAGATTTTGCAGGTATAACAATGTCGTAGAGACTTTCAACCTGAATGCGATAATTCATCGGCAAGAGCGAGAGCGTTAATACGGTATCCGTCTCAAAGTCATTAATTATTGTGAGTGGAACCTTTACTGTCTCCGAAGTTAATTGGTATCGCCCCGACACAACACGGAGCTTTTTCACAATGTTATTTGTGGCATCTCGTCCCTGGTATGAAAAGTATGCTCGATCTTGCGAGCTGAGATCTGGGTTAAGAATTCGCCCTAACCGCGCCCGTAAAAGTGGGATTTCTTCGGCCGAAATAGCGCGGGCGAGATTGGCTAATTGGAAGCGATTGCTCTTATATAACGCCTTAAATTCACTACTTAGTTGAGATTTACCTTTACCCCAACCGTTCTGTGAAATCACAGCCCTGCCGAAGAACTCTTCCAACTTGCTGCGCCCAAGTTCAGAGTAGAGAGTTAATTCTGAGCGGCTCAATGAGCGAGCGAGTGACGCATCTGGATTTCCGTAAGGCAAAGCAACAACGGGAGCACCCTCAGTCAAAACTTTTAACTGCTGTAACCAGAGAAGTGCAACATTTGCGCCGATAGGGTCTTCTTTACCAAGATATTGATAGCCATCTGACATATCAATAATCTCATCAAGGAGGGCGGCATCAATAACCCATGTCGTCGTCGTCGACGCGCGAGCAAGAGCTTTACCTAATTCGCCGTCAGGAGTGAGTGAGAGCGCGAGTTTATTGTCACGAAAATTCCCCTGAAAATCAGTGTGTGGGATATCTGTAATTCGAACTACAGGGGTTGCCGCATGAACAGGAGGAGTAATAAGAAAAAAAGTCAGTGTGAGAAGGAGAAGAGCTACCTTCTTCATAAAGGCGCTAACTCGGTCGCCGCATTGGTACGGGCGATTAATTTCTTCTCATCTGGGTATGCAAGCCGGCTGACAATTTCTTCTAACGGAAACCAAGCGACCTCATCTACTTCGCTCTCTTGTGCCGCGAGGAGTCCGCCAGTTTCACGGAAAAGAAAGTGATGGACTGTCTTGTGGATGCGCTTACCACCTGCCATAAACCAAAAATCAATAACACCTAGAGATTTTGCAATCGAAGAGTCAATGCCTGTCTCTTCTGCAACTTCACGGATTGCAGCTTGCTCGGGAGTTTCTCCCTCTTCGATATGCCCCTTAGGCAGTGACCAGAGAATTCTCTTTCCGGTGGCATCTTTCAAATCCCGTCTACCAATGAGAAGACCGAGTTTTCCGCTGTGATCAACAACAAGACCACCCGCAGAGACTTCATCAACTCGCTTTGTGTAGATAACTTTTGCAGGGTTCTTTTTTGCAGGGCGTCCCTCGGTCGGGGTAGAAGAATTCTGTGGGGAGCGATGCGCCGGGCGCTTGCGCCTACGCTTCTTCTTCGTGCCTTCGCTGCCCGCACTAGGTGCCGGGTTCATAGGGTAAGAGTACGCGATAGAGCTCCCACGACTAGGCTTATCTATTGTGAGTAGGGATGTGAGTAGGAATGTGAGTAACGAGAAGAGCGTTCTTGGACGAGAACTCGCCCTTCAATCCTTGATTGAGCGGGCGCCATTGGCGAGCTCGCTTGCGGCAGCTTTTAAAGCAAAGGGGTATCGCCTAGCTCTTGTCGGTGGCCCTGTTCGCGATGCGATTCTTGGCCGACTCGGAAATGATCTTGATTTCACAACAGATGCCCACCCGCTCGAGAGCAAGAAAATTCTCAATGTCTGGGCGGAAAATGTCTGGGATACCGGAATCGCTTTCGGAACAATTGCAGCAAAACATGGAGATACAACTGTCGAAGTAACTACATATCGAACTGAAAGCTACGATGAAGAATCTCGTAACCCCGATGTTGAATTTGGTGATTCAATTGAAGGAGATCTCTCTCGTCGTGATTTCACCGTTAATTCGATGGCACTTGAGCTAACAACTGATTCTCCAGAATTTATTGACCCCTTTGGTGGAATCGAAGATTTAGCAATGAAAGTTCTACGGACTCCTGCATCGGCAACTCAATCATTTAACGATGACCCACTTCGCATGATGCGTGCCGCACGTTTTGCCGCACAACTCGGATTTACATTAGATCCAGAGGTATTTACAGCGATGCAGAATTTGGCGGGAAGAATTTCAATCATCTCTGCAGAACGCGTAAGAGATGAGTTCATCAAAACTCTAATGTCAGATAATCCAAGAATTGGTATCACAATCCTTGTCGATAGTGGCCTTGCAGATTTTGTGCTTCCTGAAATTCCAAAGTTACGATTAGAGATCGATGAACACCATCACCACAAAGATGTCTATGAACATTCAATTACAGTGTTAGAACAAGCAATCCAACAAGAAGAACGCATCGGTGGAGCAAATTTAGTAAATAGATTAGCCGCACTTCTTCACGATATTGGAAAGCCAAAGACGCGTAACCTTATTGAGGGGGGCGGGGTCTCATTCCACCACCACGAAGTAGTCGGTGCACGCCTTGTGAAAAAGCGCCTTAAGGAGCTCCGTTTCGATAATGAAACAATCAGTGCAGTAGAAACACTTGTTGCCCTCCACCTTCGTTTCCATGGCTATGGTGAGGGCGAGTGGACAGATTCTGCTGTACGCCGTTACGTTCGAGACGCAGGTGAGTTGCTCACACATTTACATGTACTCACGCGCGCGGACTGCACGACCCGTAATGTAAAGAAGGCAGAGCGCCTCTCTCGCATTTACGACAGCTTAGAAGCACGCATTGAAGCCCTAATGGAGCAAGAGGAGCTCTCTAAGATCCGCCCCGATTTAGATGGCGCGCAGGTGATGGAGCTTTTGCAGATCAAACCATCTGCTGATGTAGGCAAAGCGTTGGATTTTCTGATGGAGCTTCGTATGGAGCACGGGCCGCTAGGCCAAGAGCGCGCTACCCAAGAGTTGATGGAGTGGTGGCGTTCGAGGCGTCACCCTTAAGAAAGAATTTACTTGGTCGCAGAAATACAAGTGCGGTAACGAAGTAAAAACTTGCGATGAGTGCGGGAACCAACCATGAATCACCGCTATCAGGAAGCAAAAGCGCAGTACCGAGTGCGCTGAGCACAATGGATGCATTAACAACTACATCGTAAATTGCGAAAGTTCGACCGCGGTATTCATCGCTGATTTTAGATTGAACAAGCGCATCGTTAGTTACCTTTAAACTCTGTCCAAATAGCCCAGTAAAGAAAGCTGTGGCAATCAATAGGTTTTGTGTGCGATCGAGAACCAGTATGAGCGAGCCGATAGCTGCAAGAAAGAGAGATAAGCGCATCCAGCGATGACGCCCAATCCAGCGAACTCCGCGAGGGGCAATAATGGCACCGATTACAAATCCAACTGCTGCACCAGAGAGCGCAATACTGAGACCAGCAAGTCCAGCCTCACTATCTTGCGGATCATTAAATGTATTTCTCTCAAGCAAAAGTGCAGCAAGTGTCAATCCCGTAATTCCACCTCTATGAATTGCTACAGCGAAAATTCCACGGGTTGCATCACTGTAGAGTTTAAGAAATTTAATACCTTCACGAAGTTCAGTAAAACCTGCGCCGAAAGTGGCGCGCTCTCGCTCGTGTGGAAGAGGCCCAATCTCGCCTTTCTTGAGCAAACTCGCGAAGAGAGAGGTAAGTAAGTACCCAGCACTAGCGGCGATAATGAGATATCCATCTGCAGAGTTAGCGCTAGTAAGTGCATCGCTAATTCTGCGGATAAGAAGTCCAAGGCCGCCACCAAGAACAACCGCAACAGAACCGGCAGTGACAGCAAGTGCATTTGAAGCGATAAGTGCTGTAGGTGGTGAGACCAAAGGAATTCCAGCGGAGAGCGCTGCAAGAATTAACCTATTGAGACCAAATGCGATTAATACAAAGATTGTTAACTCAACTCCAGTGCGTCCTTGAGAGATGAGAAGAGCGATAAAGATTAAAGTCAGAGATCTCGATAAGTTTGCAAAGAGAATAGCTCTCCGGCGTGAAAATCGATCGAGGAGCGTTCCAGCAAGAGGCCCCACAAGTGAGTAAGGAAGTAGAACAAGGGCAAAGGCGAGAGCGGCATTGAGTGCAGATGCCTGTCGTTCGGGAGAGAAGAGCAGAAAAGAGGCAAGTGCCGATTGGAATATTCCATCGGTGAATTGGCCACTCCATCGGACACTCAAAAGCCGTCGCAAAGGCGGATTACTCAATAATTGCCATAAGGAGAAGGTCTCTTGCTGCACATGAGAAGCGTAGTTAAAGAAAGAGGAATATTCTTCTCTTTATGCATCCACAGGGCCGAACAGCGAGAGGGTTCATCGACTATTCACTTGATAAGCGTGCAACCTTACTTAACCTCTTTCGCGGGACCGTTGATGCTTGCGATGCAGATCCATATCTATTAAGAGCGGCAAAGTTTCACGGCGAGAGCGCTGGTCGCAACTGTCCAGTGTGCAAGAAAGATCGCCTCGTAGAATTGCGATACACATTTGGTGACCAGTTAGGTCAATTCTCAGGAAGAATCAAGAGTCCAACAGAGCTGATCGAGATGGAGCGTGAGTTTGGTGAATTCGCCGTCTATCTTGTTGAAGTCTGTCGTGATTGCTCGTGGAATCACCTCTGTTCTACATATTTACTAGGAGATGGACGCACACGTAAACCACCGCGGCGCCAACGGACACTCGAAGACGAGGACTTCAGCGGTAACCTAAGCAAGTGAGTACAACCAAAGCGAGTAAAGGCAAGCCGGGTAAAGCAAAGCCGAAGCGCAAGTCGGGTATTAAGCGCAGGCTCATTCGGGGCACCATATTTACTCTCGGCTTTGGTTTCGTCTCAGGTTCTGTTCTCTTCGCACTTGCTTGGTTTACTGTCGATATTCCCGATCCCAACGCCTATGTAAATAGCCAAGCGACCGTTATTCAATACTCCAACGGTCAAGAGATTGGGCGCATTGGCGCACAGAATCGACAGATCTTGCCGCTTGCAAAAATTCCACTTCGTTTGAGATATGCGGTGATGGCGGCAGAAGATAAAAACTTCTACTCCAACCGCGCATTTAGCGTGACAGGTCTTGCACAAGCTATTGCAGATAACGTCATAACCCTAGGTAAGGGGCGAGGCGGATCTACCATCACGCAGCAGTATGCAAAGACTGCATTCTTAACGCCCGAGCGAAGCATCCAACGTAAGGTAAAAGAGCTAATTATTTCGCTCAAACTTGAGAATGCTATGAGCAAAGATCAAATCCTCGAGAATTATCTCAACACTATTTACTTCGGACGTGGATCATATGGAGTTCAAACCGCTTCACAGCAATACTTCAACCGTAACGTCAACCAACTCTCAATTTCACAATGCGCTGTAATCGCAAGTATTTTGCGCTCGCCTGGTTATTACGATCCAGGCTACGGAACCGACACAGAACGAGCAGCGAACGCTAAGCGCCTCGAAGGACGATTTAAATATGTTATCGCGCAGATGCTTGAACAAAAGTGGATTACACCAGAAGAGGCAGCAGCTGCAAAGTTGCCGCGAATATCGCCTCGAACAACAGGTGGATCACTCAGTGGACCTAAGGGATACATTATTGATGCCGCTCAGAAAGAGTTGAGCAAACTTGGCTTCACCACCGAACAGCTAATGGTCGGCGGATATGTCATTAAGACAACTATTGTGCAGAAGGCACAACAATCTGCAGTGGATGCGGTTAATAAATTAACACCATCTCCCGCCCCAGATAATCTTCACATTGGTCTTGTTGCAATTAGGCCAGGTACTGGCGAGATCATCGCGATGTACGGCGGAGAAGATTATGTTGTTCGCCAACTCAATGATGCGACGCAATCCATCGCACTCGCAGGGTCGACATTCAAACCTTTTGCACTCGCAGCCGCTCTCGAACAAGGAATTCCACTGACATCAATGTGGAACGGCGATTCACCGCAGACCTTTGATGATTTAGGTAAGCCGTATCTAGTGAGCAACTATGGCAATGAGGGTTGGGGACAGGTAGATCTACTGACAGCAACTGCGCACTCAATTAACACTGTCTATGTCCCACTTGGAATGAAAGCAGGGCTAGATCGAGTCGTCGATGTGGCAAGACGTGCCGGAATTCCAGAGACAGTTGCAATGATGCCGACACCTTCCGTCTCACTCGGCGTGGCAAGCCCTCATGTAATTGATGTAGCGAATTCATATGCAACTTTTGCTGCAAATGGCGTCTATGCAAGACCATATTTAATTGCGCAAGTAATTGGCTCAAATAAGGGCGTTCTCTATGAAGGCAAGGCAGTTACTCAGCAGGTCTTCAGCCCTGAGGTAAGTGCAGATGTCACGTACGCACTCAAATCTGTTGTTACTAATGGAACAGGCGGTGCCGCTTTAGCTCTTGGTCGTCCATCTGCTGGAAAGACTGGAACATCGCAATCCAACGCCTCAGCATGGTTCACCGCATACACCCCACAACTCTCTGCCTCAGTCGCATTCTTTAGAGATAGCGCATCTGAATCACTCAACGGAATTGGTGGCCTTAACTCAGTTACCGGTGGATCTTTCCCGGCACGTATTTGGACTGCATTTATGAAGGGCGCACTCAAGGGCGAACCAGTCTTACAATTCCCAGCGCCTTCAAATATTGGCGGGCTAGAACCGATTGAGATGACTGGCGGCGGCACACAGAGTATGAATCCTTAAGGCGCAACTTCTATGCGCACCAGTATTCGGATCGTCGTAGTGCTCGCAATTCTGACTTCGATTTTCTCTTTCTTTAAATTCAGCCATTGCGAAAGCAATGTCTGGGCCGGCCCTGATCAATATATTCACGCCTGTTACTCCGATTTACCCGCACTTTTTAGTACTCGCGCATTTGGCGATGGCCAATGGGCCTTTGCCGGAGGCGAGGAAGCGGCTGAATATCCAGCACTTCAGGGTTTAGTCATGTGGGCTACAGCGCAAATTTCTAGTGATAGCCCGGTGACATATTTCAGAGTCAATGTAGTTTTAATCGCGTTACTTTTCTTGATCTCAGTTCTGATATTCCACCGTATAAAACCAGAGTTCTCATACCTTTACGCAATTGCTCCAACTGTTATCGCCGCCCTGTATATCAATTGGGATCTCTGGGCTATTGCGACAATGCTGCTCGCAATTTATTGGTTTGACCGAAAGAAATTTCTCATTAGTTCGATTGCCTTGGCAATTGCAATCGCAACTAAATTCTTTCCCATCTTCTTACTCCTGCCTATCGCGATTATCTTTCTGCGTCGTAATCAAATTAAGGCAGGGCTAATTTATATAGCAACCGCTATCGGTGGCTTCATTCTGATAAATGCTCCATTCGCGCTTACCACCCCAGAAGGTTGGTGGCGTTTCTTTGATCTTAATCTCAATCGCGACGCGGATTGGGGCTCTCTCTGGTACGGACTGAGTATCTTCGGCGTCAACCTTGCAAATATAAATTACCTCACAATTCTCACTCTCTTAATCGGCGTCTTAGTGATAACAATCTTTCTCCTACAGACCAAGCGGACGCTGCCATTATCCGAAAGCGCGGTCTACATTTTTATTCTTGTGATGGCGGTCGGAAAGGTTTACTCACCGCAATTTGTTCTCTGGTTAACACCCCTCGTGCTGCTTGCAATTATTGATAAGCGAGATCTACCGTGGTTCTGGTTCTTCACCATCACAGAGATTTGTTATCACATCGCAATCTGGCAACATCTAGCTTCAGTTACCGAGGCGCAATATGGTCTGCCGCTCAAGGGATATGCGACATTTACCCTGCTTCGCATCATCGCCTCACTCGCCGTAGCTATCGCCTTGGCTAGGCGCCATCGTTCTGGCGGCCTCATTCCAGCTGAGCGCTGGCCTGAGATAGCTGTATAAAGAGCGAGAATTTCGCTTATCTAGTCCTGCGAGTTACCCTTAAGCCCCTGATTCAAAGG
>CAESAK010000019.1_pt1 | contig 10877 bp, 12 predicted proteins | sample 7263581 | NCBI WGS metagenome assembly CAESAK01 (sample SAMEA6814088, study PRJEB35770) | uncultured Candidatus Planktophila sp. | biome: Freshwater; feature: Freshwater reservoir; material: water | place: Czech Republic | collected 2017-05-23 | depth 30m m | reverse complement strand
TATTACGTTTACGCCTGGGCTGCAATCGCACCGCATATAGATCGACTGCGCATCATGACGTATGACTATTCTGTTGCAAGACCCGGCCCGATTGGCCCACTTGCTTGGACAGAGAAAACTGTGAAGTACGCAGTATCAATCATGCCGGCATCAAAAGTTTATATTGGCGTTCCTGGATATGGACGTGATTGGGTAACAGCGGTTACCGGTATCTGTCCATCAAATGTTGCCTCAGTAATTAAGCCAGGTGCGAAGGCAGCCACATTTGTAATGCGTGACGCCCAGAATTTGGCTGCAACCTATGGTGTTGTAGCTACTTACAACGAGCAATATGGTGAAAGAACGTTTACCTATCAAAAGAGTTATAACGGCACTACTGCTGGGGGACTATCAACGTCATGCACTGCAACCCGTGTTGCTTGGTATCAAGATGCTCAAAGCTATACAGCGCGCGCTTCGTTAGTTGAGAAATATCGACTAGGTGGATTAGCTGCTTGGACAATCGGTATGGAAGAACCACTTGCACTCGAGGGAGTTCGTAATGTCGCTAAATCAATTGCACCAGATAAGGTAATTGCAAACCTGATTATTGAAACTGGCACCGTCAACTATGGCCAGCCAATTTCGCTCAGTGCGACGCTCACAATTAAAGATAAGTCTCCACTCGCGAATGTTCCTGTACGTGTAGAAGGAAAATCACCAGGGGAAGTTGATTGGCGACTATTAGCAAATGCCACCACAGATATTGAAGGCAAGATCTCAAAGAAGATTCTGCTCGGCAAGGCGACGACAGTGCGGGTTTATTCAGAGGGCACCTGGGAGCGCAGTGCGGGAATAAGTAACGAGGGCGCTGTTGTAATTAATCGTGGCCTCATTATTAGCGCAACATCCTCAATAAAGAGCGGTGAGAGCTTTGCAATTACAGGATCGCTACGACCAAGAACAGTTGGAACTACTGTAACTCTCCAAACTCTTCTCGCTGGCAAGTGGGTCGCACTCGGTGCCAGCGCTGTAACAGACTCTCTAGGTAACTTCTCGCTACCGGTCCCGGCGCAGCAACGAGGCGCAGTAACTCTTCGAGTCATTGCGGCGGGGGATGCTTTATATCCAGAGAAGATTTCTCCGCAATTCTCGGTTTTAATCCGTTCAACTATTCCACCAAAATTGGTTAAATAGAACTATGGCGATAAAGACCGAGAGCGCAATTGAGGAGCAGATCAAAGCGATCTTCTCTGACAATTCTCCGTGGGTAACGCTCGTCTGGGATGACCCAGTAAATCTTCAAAGCTATGTCACATATGTATTTATGGAGCTCTTCGGGTATTCAAAATCAAAAGCGACCGAACTTATGTTGCAGGTCCACAATGAGGGCAAGGCAATTGTCTCGACGGGAAGCCGCGAAGAGATGGAACACGATGTGGCAAGGCTCCATGAATTTGGTCTTTGGGCAACAATCCAGCGCGGGGATCTCGCTTAATTATGGCTGCTAACGAGGGATTTAAGCGTCACGGAAGTCATTCCTATGTAATCACATTCGATGAGACCGAGAGCGGAATTTTGGTCAATCTCTGTGAACAGCTGATTGAACTTTTATCTGAGCGAGTCGATCATGGTCACGAAGATCCCCTTGCTGCGATGGTTGGAATTACCTCACATGATTCCCCACCAGAAGATGATGTCCTCCGTCGTTTGCTACCGGATGCATATGCGGATGAGGTCGACGCTTCTGAATTTCGTAGATATACCGAGTCAACGCTGCGGCAAAAGAAAGAGGCGCATGCGATGTCTATTCGCATTGCACTGAAAAGTTCACCCGAGGGTGATGTCGAACTTGATCATGATGGTGCAAACGCTTGGCTTGGTGCACTGAACGATATGAGACTTGCACTGGGCGTTCGATTGAAAATTGATAACAGCAGCTATGAACAGTTGGAACTTCTCACACCAGATGATCCACTTCGTGGCGTCTATGCCGTCTACACCTGGCTGGGTTGGTTGCAAGAGTCTCTTCTCGAAGCGCTCATGAGCGAAGTAGATTAAGATTCATAGTATGTCACTTACGATATCTCGCTCTATTGTTGATGCAATAGTCGAGCAATCCCGCGCGGAATATCCTGACGAATGCTGCGGAGTGATTCTTGGCCCGGTTGGTTCTGATACTCCCACTCGTTTGAAACCAATGGTTAATGCGGCTCACTCACCGACTTTCTATGAATTTGATCCTAAGGATCTGCTTGCGCTCTATCGCGAAGTAGACGATAACGATGAAGAGATTGTTGTTATCTATCACTCCCATACAGAGACCGAGGCTCGTCCATCGCGCACAGATATTGCATATGCAGGCGAACCGGGAGCTCATTATGTGCTCGTCTCTACCCGCGAAGAGATTGCACCTGCAATTGAGTTTCGTTCTTTTCGAATAATTAATGGCGTTGTAACGGAAGAAGAAATTTCAATTACCGAATAACCTAATCTTTCGACATACTACGGTTATGTCTATTGAAGTTCGCATCCCAACAATTCTTCGCCCATACACAAAAGAGCAGAAGAGCGTCGAAGCAGAGGGTTCAACCCTTTCGGCCCTCATTGCTAGTCTCGAAAGCAATTATCCAGGTTTAGCAGAGCGACTTTTAGAAAAAGGTGCACTACGCCGCTTTATCAATATTTATATCAATGATGAAGATGTCCGCTTCCTCGGAGGACTTGACGCCCCGGTAAAAGATGGCGATAGCGTCACAATTCTGCCGGCAGTTGCGGGCGGATCTTCTCGCGCTGCTCTCTAAAGAAATTTACTTATGGCGCGCTTTGAAAGCTTGGAATCATCAGTTGGCAATACTCCGCTAATTGGTTTACCTCGTCTATCTCCTGCCCCAAATGTACGACTCTGGGCAAAGATGGAAGATCGAAATCCCACGGGTTCAATTAAAGATCGCACCGCGATTTCGATGATTGATGAGGCCGAGAAAAGCGGTGTGCTAAAACCTGGCGCAATGATTCTCGAACCTACAAGCGGCAATACCGGTATCTCTCTCGCTATGGCTGCAAAAGTTCGTGGCTATTCCTTGATCTGCGTCATGCCAGAGAACACAAGTCCGGAGCGACGCCAACTTCTCGAGATGTGGGGAGCGCAGATAATTTCTTCGCCGGCAGCAGGTGGATCAAATGAAGCTGTGCGCGTTGCAAAAGAGCTCGCTGCTAAGCATCCTGAATATGTTTTTCTTTATCAATATGGCAACCCTGCAAATACTCTTGCGCATTACAAAGGAACTGGCCCCGAGATTTTTGCTGACCTTCCTACTGTTACACACTTTGTTGCTGGCCTTGGAACAACAGGGACTCTGATGGGTGCAGGAAAGTACTTGCGTGAAGTAAAACCGGATGTTCAAATCATTGCTGCTGAACCACGTTATGGTGAAGTTGTTTATGGCCTTCGAAATATCGATGAGGGATTTGTTCCCGAACTCTACGATGCATCAGTTTTGACTCGTCGGTTCTCTGTCGGTGCTGAAGACTCCGTTCGTCGTGTACGCGATCTATTGCACACTGAAGGAATATTTGCGGGAATATCGACTGGTGCAATCTTGCATGCAGCTCTCGCGATTGCCAAAGAGGCGGTTGACGCTGGTCGCGACGCTGATATCGCCTTTATTGTCTGTGATGGTGGATGGAAGTACCTCTCAACCGGCATCTATGGCAATGATCTTGAGGCGGCTACTGAAGAATTAGATGGAACTCTCTGGGCGTAATTCCTCTTTTCTAGCGTGACCTCGTACGATTAGCACATGAGCAGCGCATCAATCGGAATCTTTGATTCTGGAGTCGGTGGATTAACTGTTGCTCGAGCAATCCTTGATCAGCTGCCACATGAGTCGGTGCTCTATATCGGAGATACCGCGCGTGGACCTTATGGTCCGAGGCCGCTTGCCGAGGTACGAGACTTCTCATTAGAGACCCTCGACTTCTTGGTCGATCAAGGTGTTAAGGCCCTCGTCATCGCATGCAATACAGCAAGCGCTGCAATGCTCCGTGATGCACGCGAGCGTTACACAATTCCGGTGATTGAAGTTATTCAACCGGCGGTACGTCGCGCCGTTGCCGCTACTCGCAGTGGAAAGATTGGCGTTATAGGAACTCGCGCGACCATCGATTCGCAGGCATATATCGATGCATTTGCAGCAGCACCTCAATTAGAGATTACATCCGCAGCTTGCCCGCTCTTTGTTGAATTTGTAGAACGCGGTGAGACATCAGGGGCAGAAATTACTCAGATTGCGCGAGAATATTTAGCACCGATGATTAAGGCAGATGTGGATACCTTGGTCTTGGGATGTACTCACTACCCACTGCTCACTGGTGTCATTTCATATGTGATGGGCAACCAAGTTTCACTCGTTTCAAGTGCTGAAGAGACCGCAAAAGATCTCTATCGCGTCCTAGTCGAAGGTTCACTCCTGCGTGCATCTGGCGCTCCAGCACCGATTCATAGATTCTTAGCTACAGGCGATGCTGCTGCATTCGAAGGACTTGCTCGACGCTTCCTAGGGCCTGAAGTTGGCACTGTTCAACAACAAATTCTTTAATTAACAACGCAACTCCACTCAAAGAGAAATAGGTACGACAATGGCACGCAATGATGGACGCTCAGTAGAACAGCTTCGCGAAATCAAAATCACTCGTGGATGGCTTGATCATGCAGAAGGATCTGTCCTCATTGAATATGGAAAGACTCGCGTTCTCTGTGTTGCATCATTTACACCTGGCGTACCTCGTTGGCTAAAAGATAGTGGAACGGGATGGGTCACATCAGAGTATTCAATGCTTCCACGTGCAACTCATACTCGATCAGATCGCGAGAGCGTTAAAGGCAAACTTGGTGGACGTACACAGGAGATTTCTCGCCTTGTTGGCCGCTCTCTTCGTGGAATTGTTGATATGAAGGAACTTGGCGAAAACACAATTGTGATTGACTGCGATGTTCTCCAAGCAGATGGTGGAACACGCACCGCTGCAATTACTGGCGCGTATATTGCTCTCGCTGATGCGATCTCATGGGCCCAGAAAGAAGGTCACATCAAAGCGGGAGCAAAGCCACTCGCGGATTCAGTTGCTGCAATTAGCGTTGGAATTATTGACGGTGTACCGATGCTCGATCTTTGCTACGAAGAAGATGTTCGAGCAGAGACTGATATGAATGTGGTGTGTTCTGGAGATGGACGATTTATCGAAGTTCAGGGAACAGCCGAAGGCGCACCTTTTGATCGCGGATTACTTGATTCTTTACTCAATCTCGCCGTTGCAGGTTGCGCTGAATTGACCGAGCTTCAGAAGAAGGCGCTTGCATAATGGCTTCCCAGCTTCTCCTGGCAACTCGTAACCAGGGGAAGATTATTGAATTTCGACGGATATTAGATGATGCAGCGCCAGGTGCAATTGAGCTTGTCGGGCTGGATCAATTTCCACATCTGCATGATGTAGATGAGACGGGTTCGACTTTTCAGGAGAACGCACTTCTCAAAGCTCGCGAGATGTCTGAGGCCACCGGTTTGCCGGCAATTGCAGATGACAGTGGGCTCTGCGTTGATGCACTTAACGGCGATCCGGGAATCTTTTCGGCACGATGGGCCGGAGTTCATGGAGATGATGCAGCGAACCTCGCAAAGGTATTAACTCAGCTCGAAGGTGTTGAAGATTCCAATCGAGGCGCTTTCTTTATCTGCGTAGCTGCGCTCTATCTTCCGGGTGGGCAATCGCATTGCGAAGAAGGTCGTTTCTACGGATCGATACTTCGTCAGCCAGTTGGAACCCATGGCTTTGGCTACGACCCAATTTTTGCCCCGCAAGGGATGAACATCTCGAGTGCGCAGATGAGCGCTGAGGAGAAAGATGCAGTAAGCCATCGTGGTAAAGCTCTGCGCGCTATCGCCCCGTTTGTTATTCAAGCTCTGAAGTAGCCCCTTCATAGCGGTGTTTTCGGCGCTCTTATTAAAGGCGCGAGCTAGAACCTACGGTAAACTTCTACCATCATTCGCGGTCGAGTGGCCGAGGGCTGTTGATCGATTACCGCTATCGCAAGGAGATAATTGTGGCAGTAAAGAAGAAGGCACCTGCAAAGAAGAAGGCACCTGCAAAGAAGGTCGCCAAGAAAGCTGTAGCAAAGAAGAAGGCACCCGCAAAGCGCGTTGCCAAGAAGGCTGTAGCTAAGAAGAAGGCACCTGCAAAAAAGGTTGCAAAGAAGGTCGCCAAGAAGGCAGCACCTAAGAAAGTTGCTAAGAAAGCTGTAGCAAAGAAGAAGACAACTGCGAAGAAGGTTGCCAAGAAGGCGCCTGCAAAGAGAAGCACAGCTGCATCAGTTGTTATTCCGCCAGTTCCAACTGGATCATCACGACCAAGCGTCAATGTTTCAACAACGCCGGTTGCGCCAACTCCAGTTAAAACACAGCCAGCGACTAAGCCATCTGCAGCACCACGTCAGGGTTCATCAAAGGGCGTACTTATTGCAGTATTGCTCGGTGTAGTAGTTCTCGCAGCGATAGTTGTTGCAGGTCAATCAAAAGACTCTGATGATTCACCGGCAACACCTGCACCAACAATGTCAGCAGCTCCAACCGAGAGCACAGAACCAACTCCAGAATCAACGGAAGCTGCCATGGCAACCGGAGATGCGCCAACAAAGTTCATCGGAAATTGGAAGAACGGTTCAGATACTGTGATGGTTCTTTCATGGGCAGCACCAGCTGGTGATGTCACTGGATATAAGGTCGAGATTTCATACAACGGTGGAACTTGGAGCGAGCTCGCGGCTCTTCCTGCCACTGCACTCTCACAAGAGGTAAGTAAAGTTTCTTCAAATACCTATACATCCTTCCGTGTTTCAGCAATCTACTCAGATGGATCTATGGGTACAGCTGATGCATTTGGCTTCAAGGGTGAGTTCAAGTAAAACTATAAATAAAAAACCCCGACCGAATTCGGTCGGGGTTTTTTATTGCCAGAAATTATCCAAGGAATTCGGTAATCGCTTGTACATATACCGTCACACCCGCACCGACGAGGTGGACCCCATCAGGCGCGAAAAATTCTGGGTGGCCCTCCGAAATTACGCTCCACTTCACAAGATTGACGTTGGCATATCGCGAAGCGACTGCAGCGATGATTTCATTATTGCGATCTCGCCATGGCCGCGGAACAGCTGTATCAACAATTATTATCTTCTCTCGTTGCGATAGCGCATCGAAGATGGCAGTAACTTGATCTTCCTGTAGCGCTCCGTTATTACCCAGATTAAGGACGATTGGGCCACTTGGTGCCCCCGGCAAGTCTTGGAGAATTTCTTCAAAAAGTTCATCTGCTTGGCGGCCCACCCTGGCATTGATAAGCGATAGTGGGAATTGCTCGCTGAGAGCGCTGCGAATTCCAAGGATTACAGAGTCTCCCGTTAACCAAATACCGGTATCAGATTCGATGACGGGGGCAGGAGGCTCTTCAAAGCTCGCCTTAAACTCTACTTCGCGCTGATTACTGATTGAAATTGCACGGGCGCTAATCGATGTGGCAGCGATGATGAGGATAAGTGTCAGTGCCAGAAATTTTCGCTGCTGACTCTTTCGCTTCTCGGCGGTGCGGTACTTCAAACCCTTAAACCAATACTTTACGACACCTCGACGGATTGGTAGTTCAACGAGTCGCAACGAAATATCAGCAAGGGCAAAGACAATAAGAATTCGCAGTGCGTAGAGCGCCCAACTTCTTCCCTCGAGATCAATCGAAGGCCGCGTTACTTGAAAGATTACCCAGTGCCATAAGTAGATTGCGTAGGACCGCTCGCCAATCCAGAGCAATACTTTGCTCTGCAGAATCGGTGCGAAGCGTGATGCTGGGTGCACAACTGATGTGATGATTGCTGCGCCGCACAATCCGGCAAGTGGGAATGCAATCTTATAAAGCGTTGGCTGGCTTTCATCAATGAGTAAGAACGCTCCAAGAATTCCAAGAAAACCAATTACGCCAATCGAGTCAATAAAGTTTTGAGCTTTGCGACTAACAACTTCTTTGAAATTTTGTGGTACCCAACTCACGGCAAGAGCAGCTCCTAAAAAGAGCCCAATGCTGTGGGTGTCAGTTCCAAAATAGACATGGCTGACACTTGCGGCATTTGCAGCATCGAGAGAGAAGGAGACAAATAGGAGCGCCAACCCTGATGCAGCTGCGATACCGAGTGAAGCAATTGCTACACGCTTCTTTCCAAACCATTTGAGTACAAGTAGAAGAATAAGTGGCCAAATAAAGTAGAACTGAGCCTCTACGGCGAGTGACCAGGTGTGCTGCAAAAGTGAAGGCCGGCCGATAGCTTCAAAGTAATCAAGATGGCGACCGACGAGCCACCAGTTCATAGTGCCGGTAAGAGCAAAGGGAGTATCCAGAAGTAAGCGCTTGACGGTATCGGGAGCCCAGATTCCAACGGCAAGAATGGTTGTTACGACCATAAAAACAAGAGGAGGGAGCAGGCGACGAATTCGAGCTAGATAAAAGGCAGCGAGATCAAGGCCGCCGCTAATTTCGATTGAGTCGAGAAGTAATCGAGTGATTACATAACCGGAGATTACAAAGAATAAATCAACGCCAAGAAATCCACCTGGAATCCAATCAAAACCTAAGTGGTAGAGCAGTACCGCCATTACAGCGATGGCTCGTAAGCCATCAATTGCAGGGATGTATTGGATACCGCGTTTGGTAGCCATGAAAATTATTTACGCTTTGAAGGTGTCTTCTTTGCAGCGCTCTTACTTGGTGCGCGACGAGATGGTGCATCAATTGCAGGTGCAGTGCGACGACTTTCTACCTTCATTGGTTCTTTACGTCGCACTGTGCCATCTTCATTGAGTGAATCGTTGACTACCGCCTGCATATTTGCCAGACGCGCAAATGCGCCATCAAGACGTTGACGTGATTGTGCAATTGCCTGCTCTGCAGCAACGAGAGCTTGAGATTGGACGCGATAGAGACGCTCTGACTCAGAGATAACCTCAGCGAGCCAGCGACGATATTCGATAACTTCATTTGCAGCATCAGCAACGATTCGCTCGCCTTCACGACGGGCTGCAGATGCTAGAGCTGCCGCTTCGCGACGCTTTGTATCAATCAGTGATTCTGCTTCGCGGGAAGCTTCGTTCACTACATCTTGTGCTTCAGCCTCTGCCGCAGAGATGTACTTACGTCCACGCGCTTCGGCACCTGAGAGAATTGAACGAGCCTTGGATTCAGCGCCTTCTAGGAGATCCTTTGCGTTACGAGTTGATTCGTTGACGAGACGTTCTGATGCAGAGAAAGCCTTTGCCTCGCGCGCCTGTGCAGATTTGATCATCATCATCGCAGTTTCAGTTGCGAGGATTTCAAACTCTTCCTTGCTCAATGATGTGATGTCGCGACGAGCGCGGAGGTCAGCGAGATTTGATTCGAGCTCGCGAATACGGTCTACCGGGTTGCCCACAGAGGTGCGTTCTGACTCCTCGCGGAATCCGACCCAGTTAAGAAAGTCCTTCTTCTCTGCCATTGATAATCCCTATCGTTTGCCCGTATTGAGAAGGCAAGATTAGGGCATGAGAGGGGCACGGGTAAATCGCCTGCCGGGTGAGGGGCTAGCTGGCGCGTGATTACCTAGAACGGTAAATAGCCCTAGGTGGCTTCTCGCTATTTACCTAGAACGGTAAATAGCGAAACAGACGGCGAGGTATTGCGAGATCCAGGCGGCGAGCACAAAGATGTGGAAGAGCTCATGGAAGCCGAAGTATTTGGCGGCGCGACCCGGGCGCTTGAGCGCGTAGAAGATCGCGCCAATTGAATAGAGCAGGCCACCAATAAGAATTGGAATAAGGACCCAGAGGCCACCGCGGTCATAGAGCTTGGGTGTGTAGAGAACGGCGACCCAGCCAAGAACGAGATAGTTGGCAACGTATAACCAACGCGGCGCAGAGAGCCAGAAAATCCGGATAGCAACACCAAAGAGTGCACCAATCCAGATGATTGCAAGCAAGATATTGCGATCGCGCGGTTCGAGAAGAGCGACCGCAAAAGGCGTGTAAGAGCCGGCGATAAGCAGGTTGATATTTGCGTGATCCCAGCGTCGCCAGAACTTCTTCTTAGCGGCAGACCAAGGGACGCGGTGATAAACGGCTGAGACGCTAAATAACATTATTGCGGTAATCGAATACAAGGCGACAGCGAACTTAAGTGACTCTTTGCTGAGAACAAAAAGGACAAGAGATGCGATGAAGACAGCTGGAGTTGCGCCAAGGTGAAACCACCCACGCAGTTTTGGCGGCGCCACTATCAGGGGGATCTTGACCATAGGAGCACCTTACGCGCACATTCACCACTTCTCTCTCGAATTCAGCTATCTACCTGCCGTTCACCTTCGCGAAGTACTATCTATGGGTGAGAAACGCACTAGCAGAGACTGTCGGCACCGGCTCGCTCGCCTTAGCTGTTGTTGGCTCGGGGATCATGGCAACCGATCTGACTTCGAATGTCGGCCTGCAATTACTGATTAACGCAGGTGCCACAGGAGCAATTCTCTGGTTACTTATTAGCCTCTTTGGCCCTGTGAGTGGCGCTCACTTTAACCCGGTAGTGTCCTGGATTTTCTTCTTCCGGAAAGAGTTGCCCTTGGTGGAGACAATGAAATTTACTGTGGCTCAGGTGATTGGTGCTATTTCAGGAACAATGCTTGCCAATCTGATTTTCACTCGCGATGCATATCAAGAGTCAACCAATCTACGCGAGGGCTGGAATATTCTGCTCAGTGAAACTGTCGCAACCGCCGGTCTTGTCTTTCTAATCTTCCACTTCATTATGCAAAAGCAGAGTGAGAAAATTGCGGC
>CAESAK010000018.1_pt1 | contig 10929 bp, 9 predicted proteins | sample 7263581 | NCBI WGS metagenome assembly CAESAK01 (sample SAMEA6814088, study PRJEB35770) | uncultured Candidatus Planktophila sp. | biome: Freshwater; feature: Freshwater reservoir; material: water | place: Czech Republic | collected 2017-05-23 | depth 30m m | reverse complement strand
GAACGAATTGAGTGCATCTGTGGAATGTATTGCGCAAGAGCTGGATCGTTATGGCGATGAATCTCATCTTTATTCTGTTCGACAGTGCTATATCCCAGATGCCAAGAGTGCGCTTGACGGTCAACTACGGTGCGCATTCCTGATGTAAAAATTCTCCAACCAAGTTCGGTATCTTCTCCAGTAATCAGCTCTCGGTTGTAACCACCGAGGCGCTTCCATTGGGAATTTCTGAGCGAGAAGGTAGCTCCTACAAATGCGCGATATCCATCGAGTGCAGGTTTGACTAGGTCCTGAGTACGTTCTACTCGCTCCTCCCAAAGTTCTTTTCCCCAGCTCTCTTGGTGAAGATCCAGGAATTCGCCCTTCAACAAAGCGGCGTTTAGTTGAGCAGGCGTGTAGCTCCAGCTTTGAACAAAGCGCTTCCATCCCAAAACTGCATAGTCATCACTCTCGTGGTGCCATTTCATATGGTGGGCAAGATGATCAGGGTCGAAGACCATATCCCCATCAATAAACCAGAGCACATCTTCTTTGAGCTTTGTCGCAACATCATTGGTTGCTGCAGTTTTGCCCCAATGGCCTTGTGAATTCTTATACTTAACAAGCGTAGTGCCGCGTGGCTTTATCTTCGGAAGTACTAGCGGCTTATGGCTGCCATCATCAATGATGTAGACAGAAATTAATCGGGATGGATAACTTTGGACGGCGAGTGAGGCGAGAACTAAATCTAATTTCTCTTGACCGTCCCGGCAGGCAATAACAATTGCCACCGTGAGTTTAGGTTTATCCACAATCTCCAAATCTTGCGGGCGAGTGAATCTATATGCCTTACTCATCGCTTCCGCTTTCCAAATATCGGGTGGTTCCAAATACCAATAACTTGTTCATTCGCGCCATTAAGGTATTTAGAATAATTCGTGACGTAGGTATGAAAAGTAAAGGTGCGGCGATAGATATATCCAGCGCCGAATGTCCGCCAGATTTTTCCACCATTATTTGTGATGCCACTTAATAAAAATCTATCTACCGCTGTCTCACCATCGCCAAACCAATGAGCAGCCTCAGCCTTATCGCGCTTAGCAAGAATTGTTCCTCCGCAGACCCAATCACTCCAGAGTTCCACTGCTTGGGTACCGTGAGAGGCAAAGCGACGAACGGTGATCTGGAGTGGCTCTAGATATACATAATTCATGGCACGGCCAACAACATCTGCACCGGTATCAAGAGCGGCGTCTAGGAGATCTCGCAGGTGCTCTGGTCCGTAGTAATCATCATCATCCATCTTGGCGATGTATGCGCCGCTTGAATGTGTTGCGAGGGTTGAAAGAATCGTCCCAAGTTTAAATTCGCTGCTGAATGAGTAAGTGCTCACTGCAATCTTCCGCTGCTTTAACTCTGCAATGAGTTTTTTATGGGTAGCGTTGAGCGAAATCGTATGGAGCCCAAGAACCAACTCAAAAGTTTGGAGGCTCTGTTCTTTTAGTTGTGTGAGCAGACTCGTGAGATCTTCTGGGCGCAAGGTAGATACAAGGACCGAAAGAGTTGGATAGGAAGAAATTCTTGATCGTCTCTGGCTCCGGAGAGTCTCCAGGGCTGCAATTTCGTGTGGAAAGCTTGTGAGTTTATTCAAGCTCACAACCGCAGACGATGACATGAGAGAAGAGTATCAAGCTATGAATTCATCGACTGATAAGATTCCAAAATGTCCTCTAAGGGAAGCGCTGCTTCGGTTAAGAAACTCCTTCTTAATATCAAAGCCCTCCAACCCTATTTCGCGCGGAGAATTAAAGGCAAAGATCAGAAGGTCGAATCTAAAATCGTCTTCGTTCTCTCATTTCCTCGTTCAGGCACTCATGCGATCGGAAGCCTCTTAACTAATGATGATCGCGGCTTTAAATATTACGGCGAGTTCTTTATCTTTAACGCGTGGCATAAAAATATTGAACGGATTAATTATTTCTACCCATTCTTCTCATTCAGGTATCACCTCAACCTTAAGCAGCAGAGAAAAGCTTGGCAGTACGATAAATTTGAAAAGACTTCTCTAGACGCCCATAAAACTCTCCGAGCGTTGACCCAGATTCCTGGTGTGCATGTAATCAAGATTTTCCCGCAGCACCTCTCTGATCCGCTGTTGCAATCAATCATCACTGAATTCAAACCGCACATTATTTTCTTGCGCCGCAATCATCTAGATCGCTTCGTTTCACATAAGAAAGCAAATGCCTCTGGAAAATGGCATACCGCGCCTACTTCAGATTTGCATATTGATTTAGATCCTGACGAATTCAACCGTTTTATCAAGAATTTCACCGACTTTTATCTCCGCTACGTCGCATTTGCACCATCGGTTGGATGCAAGGTCCTTGATGTTGATTTCGATGATTTACGTAATCCAATAAAGGTGCGAGAGATTCAGAAATTCGCCGCTCTTGATGGTTTTACCGACTGGGATCAGCTTGAAAGTGCGCCGACCACAGTAAAGCAGGATAAGTCCAGTAAAGTTCAGGATGATTTCCTCGCCTTAATTGGCAAACAACGTAGCGATTTTGATTTCCCAGGAGTGAAGTAATGAGTATTAAAGGAGAGATTCTTAAGGAACTCGAGAACGAGTCTATTGAGATTCTCCGCGAAACCGCGGCGGGTTTCCGCAAACCAGTAATGATGTACTCAATCGGTAAAGATTCTTCCGTTCTGCTTCACCTTGCACGTAAAGCTTTCTATCCAGCACCAATCCCATTCCCTTTACTCCATGTAGATACAACGTGGAAATTTAAGGAGATGATCTCTTTCAGAGATCAGGTAATAGCTGAGACAAAATCTGAGCTAATTGTTCATACCAACCAAGCGGGAGTGGAAGCGAATATCACTCCATTTAATACAAATGCATCTGAGTACACACGTGTAATGAAGACTGTCGCTCTTCGCGAGGCCCTTGATTTACATGGTTTTGATGCCGCAATTGGCGGATCTCGTCGCGATGAAGAGAAGAGCCGCGCAAAGGAGCGCATCTTTAGCGTGCGAGATCCAGGCCATCGATGGAATCCTCGCGAACAGCGTCCAGAACTCTGGAACACATTCAACACACGCCTAGCGCCCGGTCAAACAATGCGCGTATTTCCTATTTCGGATTGGACCGAGGCAGATATTTGGCATTACATCTTGCAAGAGAAGATCGAAGTGAATCCACTTTACTTTGCGAAAGAACGCCCCATGGTTGCTCGTGGTGAGCAAATGATTATGGTTGATGACGATCGATTCCCGCTGCTCAATGGTGAAGTGCCATTTATGAAGGAAGTTCGATTCCGCACCTTAGGTTGTTATCCACTTACCGCTGCAGTCGAATCATCTGCAACAACAATTGAAGAGGTCGTCGAAGAAGTTCTGCAGGTAAAGCTAAGCGAGCGCGCGACGCGACTTATCGATGGTGAGAATGAAGTTTCGATGGAGAAGAAGAAGATGGAGGGCTACTTCTAATGTCAGGAGCAGTTATTCGTCTACTTACCTGTGGCAGTGTTGATGATGGAAAGAGCACTCTTATTGGGCGCCTGCTTGTAGAAACTGACAGCATCCCGCACGACACGATTGGTGCTGCTCGCAAAGTACGCCGTTCCGGATCAACCATCCCAGCGGGAGAAATTGATTTCAGCCTGCTCACAGATGGCCTTGAGGCTGAACGTGAACAAGGCATCACTATTGATGTTGCTTACCGTTCTATGTCTTTACTTGATGGCAAGCGCCTCATTATTGGTGATGCACCGGGGCATGAGCAGTACACGCGCAATATGGTTGTTGCTGCATCTCGCGCAGATATCGGTCTCGTACTAGTTGATGCCATGAAGGGTGTTCGCACTCAGTCCCTTCGTCATTTAACTATCTGTTCTTTGATGGGCGTAAGTCGCATTATTGTCGCTATTAATAAGCTTGATGCAGTTGGGTATAGCCAAGATGTTTTCAATGAAATTTCCGCTGAGATTACAAAGGCGACAGAACGTTTAGAGCTCGCCGATGTTCACATAATTCCGCTCAGCGCACTCGCTGGAGATAATGTCGTATACCCAAGCACAAATATGCCTTGGTACACCGGTCAAACTCTGCAAGATGCAATCCAGAGTTGGCAGAAGCCCGTTGATGCAGATGCGACGGGGCTAATGCGGATTCAGATGATTGCCCGTGCCGAGAATTTCAGAGGCGTCTCTGGAACCGTGCGTCGCGGCACCTTCGCTAAGGGCGATGAAATCACAATTTTCCCAAGCAATAAGAAGGCGACCATCTCTTCTATCGTCACCTTCGACGGCGAAATAAATAAGGCTGAAACTGATGCAGCTGTGACCCTGGTTCTAACGCCCGAGGTAGATGCCACTCGCGGTGACATCATAGCAAAATCTGCAGAAGATCTCATTCCATCTGATCGCCTTGCCGCTCATCTTGTCTGGCTCAATGAGGATTCACTCATTCATAGCCGCTCGTATCTGATGATCAGTGGAGCCACTACGACTCCGGCGATCATCACCAAAATCCGCCATAAGGTAGATGTAAATACTGGCGAGCACATTTCTACTGACACTTTAGCAATGAACGAGATTGGTGATGTAGAGGTTGCTACCGATATTCCAGTCGTAATGCGCCCCTACAGCGACTCTCGCGAATTTGGAAACTTTATCCTTGTTGATCGGCTGACTCTTAAGACAGTTGGTGCGGGAATGATTCGTCACTCACTGCGACGCGCTTCAAATGTCACACATCAGGATTACGAAGTAGACAAGGCGCAACGCAGCGCACAGAAGGCACAGAAGGCACGAGTTGTTTGGCTTACTGGTCTCTCGGGTTCAGGTAAATCTTCAATAGCTAACGCTCTCGAACAACGACTCTTTGCCTCTGGCGCGCATGCATATGTTCTAGATGGAGATAATTTGCGTTTAGGTCTCAACATGGATCTTGGATTTACAACCGAGGATCGTGCCGAAAATGTTCGACGCACATCGGAAGTTGCAAAGCTAATGGTTGATGCTGGTCTCATTGTTATCTCCGCCCTCGTAAGTCCTTTCGAAGTTGATCGTCGGAGAGCAAAGAGCCTCTTCGAAGATGGTGAATTCTTAGAAATTTTTGTAGATACACCTGTCGATATATGTCGTGCACGAGACCCTAAAGGTCTTTACAAGAAATCTGCAGCGGGAGAGATTCCTAACTTCACTGGTGTTGGTCAGAACTATGAAGCGCCATCGGCCCCAGATCTGCATCTCGATGGAACCGCGCCAATCGATGAGAATGTAGAAAGAATCCTTAAGATACTTCTATGAACTGGATTCTCTTCGCCTTCGTTGGATTAATTGCTCAACTCATTGATGGGGCTCTCGGAATGGGCTTTGGCCTAACAAGTTCAACCCTGCTTGTAACACTTGGAGCGTCGGCAGCCGTGGCTTCAACGGCAGTTCATGTCGCTGAAATTGGAACCACATTAGCTTCTGGAGCATCACATTGGCATGCGGAGAATGTAGATAAGAAAATCCTGATTCGTCTTGCAATTCCTGGTGGTATTGGGGCATTTGCTGGCGCTACTTTCTTATCCTTTATTGATCTTTCTAGTTCTAAAATATTCATCTCGACTCTCCTCCTCTTCCTTGGATTTCTACTTCTCTACAGAAATGTTTTTAAGAGTGATTCGCAAGTAAATATGATTGAAATTAAAAATCCACGTTTTCTTACCTATCTTGGCTTTACAGGTGGGTTTGTCGATGCATCGGGTGGTGGAGGCTGGGGTCCAATAGTTACTCCAACGTTGATCACTACAACATCTACAGAGCCAAGAAAAGTGATTGGAACCGTAAGCGCTGCAGAATTCGTTGTTGCCCTCTCTGCATCTGCCGGTTTTCTTGCACAAATTGGAAGATTAAATATTAACTGGGGAACTGTAGGAGGATTAGCGCTCGGCGGAGTTATTGCTGCACCGATTGCTGCGCGTTTGGTAGGAAAATTGCCGGCTCGCCAACTTGGTATTGTTGTTGCATCAGCAATTATTCTTCTTAACGCAATACAAATTATTCGCGCGTAAAACTCGCGGGTTTTCACTAATAGTTGCAACTTCTCATTCCTTCAGAGATAATGGTGACACACGTTTTATCGCGTGACTCAAAGGAGAGTACCTAACGAAACCGCTTCTAAATTAGAGGCTTTTGTAGTACAGCGTTACAAATGACACCATCACACACGATGCAGGCGCCACATGCCAATACATATCGTCGAGTTCCGGTCACATCAACTCCAATATCTCCCGAAAAGGTAGCTGCTGTTCTCGCTGCTGAGTGGGATCTCTTCACTAAGAACACCAAGGCTTCAGAGGCCGAGAGCAAGCGCGCATTCGCCTCGCTCCCCCTTGGTGTCACATCAAGCTTCCAGCACTGGGACCCATACCCAATCTCAATCGCCTCAGCTAGTGGGGCCTATATGACCGATGTCGATGGCCGCAAGTTGCTCGACCTCTCTATGGGCTTCGGAGCGATGCTCGCTGGCCACCTCAACCCAATCGTTGTCGAAGAGGTCGAGGCTTCACTTCGCCAGGGAATGCTCTTTGTAACGCCATCACCAACATCTACAGATGCCGCTGAGCGAATCTGTAAGCGCTTTGGAATTGATCAGGTTCGCTTTACCAACTCAGGTACCGAGTCAACTATGTACGCAGTTCGTGTAGCGCGAACAGCGACAGAGAAGATGGGCATCCTCAAGGTCGAAGGTGGATACCACGGAAGCTACGACCCATTTGTTGTTTCAAGTAAGCCCTCACTCGATGTTATTGGTGATCCCGAGAATCCAATCCCAGCAATTGACTCAAACTTGGTTCCCGGAGATATCTACGTCGTGCCTTTTAACAATATTCCAGCGCTCGAGCGCATGTTCGAACAGAACGCATCAAGGATTGCCTGTTACATCGTTGAGCCCGTCCTCGAAAACCTTGCAATCGTTCTACCTGACGCTGGCTATTTAGAGCGAGTCCGCGAACTCTGCGATCAGTACAACGTCGTTCTCATCTTTGATGAGGTAAAGACTGGACTTACCGCAGGTGCACACGGTGCATCAATGCGCCTAGGAGTGAAGCCGGACTTGATCACTCTTGCAAAATCAATTGGTGGAGGGCTTCCACTTGCAGCATTTGGTGGCAAGAAGAAGTACATGGATTTTGTTACTAGCAACAAAATGGCTCACTTCGGTACTTTTAATGGCAATCCGCTTGCGATGGCTGGAGTCCGTGCAATTGATCGTATTGCAACCACAGAGACCCTTGGCGTAGCTGAGGCCCTTAATTTTCAAGCACTCGAGCGCATCAGTGACATCATCGATGAGTATCAATTACCAGCTCATACCGTTGGTTTCGGAGTTAAGGGTTGCGTTACTTGGTCGACCACACCGGTACGCAACTACCGTGACTATAAAGCTACAGATTTTACCGTTGCTGAGGCACATTGGTTATTTGCACTCAACCGCGGAATTATCACGCCGCCTGGTCTTGATGAGCAATGGCTTATCTCACTTGCACACACTCAAACTGAGATCGATATCTTGGTCGATGATTTCTTAGAATTTTCAAAAGCCCTTCGCGCTTAAGTAACATCTAAAGAATAGGAAGTCTGACAATGGAGTCAGCACTAGATACCGCACGTGGCCAACTACGACGAGCAGTCGAGCAACTTGGACTCTCTGAAAATGAGTGGCAGACACTCTCAACTCCGCGACGGATCTTAGAAGTCGCCGTGCCACTGCGTCGCGACAATGGCAACGTCGATATGTACAAGGGCTTCCGCGTTCAATACTCGACCACTCGTGGACCATCTAAGGGTGGTGTGCGCTTTCACCCAGAGATTGATATGAACGAAACTGTTGCGCTAGCCATGTTGATGACTTGGAAATGCGCCTTAACAAATCTTCCCTACGGCGGGGCAAAAGGTGGAATCGCAGTAGATCCTGGCACCCTCTCTCTGGCAGAGAATGAACGTCTTACACGTCGTTATACATCTGAAATTCTCCCCATCATTGGCCCAGAACGCGATATCCCTGCACCAGATGTTGGAACAGATGAGCGAAACATGGCTTGGATGATGGATACATATTCCGTTAATGCTGGTTATTCAGTACCTGGCGTTGTCACCGGAAAACCAATTGTTCTCGGTGGTTCTTTGGGGCGCACATCTGCAACTGGAGACGGTGTTGCAATTTCAACACGTGAAGCACTTTTGGTTGCAGGGATTAACCCGCAAGGTGCCACAGTTGCAATTCAAGGTTTTGGAAAAGTGGGTTACTGGACTGCAGTAGGCCTGGAATCTATGGGTCTTAAAGTGGTTGCGGTAAGCGATGTTCACGGTGGTGTGACTGGATTTAACTCTGTCAGCCAATTGTGGGATCACTTCAAGGCGACCGGAAATCTAGATCTACCCGGCACTGATCGCCTGACAAATGAGGAACTTCTTGCGCTCGAAGTCGATGTACTCATCCCAGCCGCTCTTGCTGATGCAATCACAGAACATACTGCGCCATCAATTAAGGCAAAGATTGTGATTGAAGGCGCAAATGCTCCTACAACTCCAGAAGGGGACCATATTCTCAACGATAAAGGAATCTTGGTTGTTCCGGATATCTTGGCAAATGCCGGTGGAGTTATCGTTTCGTATTTCGAATGGGTTCAAGATAAGCAGAACTATTTCTGGGATGCCGCTGAAGTAAAGACCAATTTAGATTCCTTAATGATGAAGGCAATTCGCGAAGTTGAAAATCTGGCAGCGAAAAAGAGTTGCACCTGGCGTGAAGCGGCACATATGTTGGGGGTTAGTCGTGTTGCCGAAGCCCATAAGTTGCGAGGTCTCTACCCGTAACCAATTTCAGTTCGAGCTCTTGCTCTAGTAAGCTCGCCTAATGCAAGAAGAGCTGATTATCGCCCGTGGATTAACCAAGACATTTAAGGATTTCACTGCAGTAGATGGCATTGACTTCACTGTAGACAAGGGTGAATCCTTCGGATTGCTAGGCCCCAACGGCGCTGGAAAATCAACAACAATGCGTATGTTGGCTGCTACTTCGACTCGAACATCTGGATCTCTTGAAATTCTAGGGAAGGATCCGGAGAAGTTCGGCCCTCTTGTGCGCGCACACCTTGGTGTAGTTCCGCAACAAGATAATCTTGATAACGATTTAACAGTTGCAGAGAACTTGTATATCTACGGTCGCTACTTTGGACTTTCTAAGAAATTTATGAAATCGAAAATCGAGGAGCTTCTTGAATTCGCTCAGCTCGAAGAGAAGCGCGATGTAAAAGTCGATGCGCTCAGTGGTGGAATGAAGCGACGCCTCACAATTGCCCGCGGCCTCGTAAGCGAGCCAGATATCCTGCTTTTAGATGAACCCACAACTGGCCTTGATCCACAAGCACGACATATCTTGTGGGATCGTCTCTTTCGCCTCAAAGAACAAGGTGTAACTCTTGTCTTGACTACTCACTTTATGGATGAAGCTGAGCAGTTATGTGATCGCCTTGTTGTTATGGATAAAGGCAAGATCATGGCTGAAGGTTCGCCAGCTGGGTTGATTAAAGATTACTCAAGCAAAGAAGTTCTGGAGGTTCGATTCGGTAGCGATCGCAACATGGAAATCGCTCCGCAATTAGCGCAATTCTGCGAGCGTATGGAAACTTTGCCAGATCGAGTCTTGATGTATACCGAAGATGGCGAAGCCCTGCTTGAGCAAATTTATGCTGCCAAACTTCATCCGACCACCTCTTTGGTTCGTCGATCCTCACTCGAGGATGTATTCCTTCGTCTGACCGGAAGAACCCTGATCGAATGAACGCAGGTATTGATGTTCCACGGATTCAACGCTTCGGGGCTCTATATATAGCCTCCTCTCGCTTGCGTTCGATTTCTAAGTGGAAGGTAATTATTGCCGCGGTGGATATCGGCAACCCTTTGTTCTATCTCATTGCAGTAGGTATTGGTATCGGAGTCCTGGTCGAACAAGGATCAGGTACAAGTGGCACCAATGGAATCAAATACATCGCCTTTATTGCGCCAGCGCTGCTTGCAAATGCAGCGATTGCCGCAGTGATGGATGAGTGTGTATTCCCCACAATCGAGGGCTTTAAATGGCGCAAACTCTTCTTCGCTCAGAATGCGACACCGATTACTGGTCGCCAAATTGCAGTTGGTGTTTATCTTGCAGCACTCACACGTGCTGTTTTTAGTGTTTCGGCTTACTACCTCTTACTTCTAGCTTTTAACGTGGTCGACTTCGGCACCAGCGCATTATTGGTGCCAATTGCAGTTCTTGGTGGCGGAGCATTCGGTGCAATTATTTTGTTCTTTGCGGCAAAGATTGAAAAAGATGATCAATTCTTCAATATTCTCGGGCGTTTGGTGATCATGCCGATGTTCTTGTTCTCGGGCACCTTCTTCCCGCTCTCTTCAATGCCAATTTACCTTCAGCCGATTGGTTGGGTCTCCCCACTTTGGCACGCAACAGAACTCGGTCGTGAAGCAGCATTTGATTATGGCATCAGTTCGCTGATGGTTTATGTTCACTTTTTCTACCTCGCTACATTGGTAGTTGTAGGAATCGTTCTATCAATGCGCCAATTCGAAAAAAGGTTGGCAAAATGAGTGCAGCTGTCGATATTGCAATGCGTAACAAGTCCACTGCGCTCTATGCCGGTCGTCCCTATGTCTTGCTCGAAAGAGGCTGGTTGGCATTTAAATCATCCGCCTGGATTCCAGTTGTCACTGGCTTTGTTGAGCCGGTCCTCTTTCTCTTAGCCTTTGGTTACGGCATGGGAAATCTCGTCGGCGATGTAACCACTGGCAGCACCACAATTGATTACACCTTGTTTATTGCGCCAGGCTTGCTTGCAAATAGCGCAATGAACGGTGCTATTTATGATTCAACCTGGAATGT
>CAESAK010000017.1_pt1 | contig 11011 bp, 11 predicted proteins | sample 7263581 | NCBI WGS metagenome assembly CAESAK01 (sample SAMEA6814088, study PRJEB35770) | uncultured Candidatus Planktophila sp. | biome: Freshwater; feature: Freshwater reservoir; material: water | place: Czech Republic | collected 2017-05-23 | depth 30m m | reverse complement strand
CTGCGGAAAATGCTTTGCAGATGTTCAATCGACCGCAATTTACTGCCCGCACTGCGGAATAGTCGACAGCTGGCTACCTACTCCTGAGGGTGCTCCTGCTATCGCTCCACAAGATATTTGGCAGCCAACTGCGATAGAGGCATCTTCAACTTCAAAACTTCCGGTACCTGATGCGGATGCGAGAAGGAGAGAGTTGGTAGATAACAGCCTCGGCGAAGTGACGGTTTCTCAATATCGTGAACGACTTGCTAAGGAAATTGAGGAGCTCAAGTACCAACAGTGGCGCGAGCTTCAGCCAGATTGGCACGAGGCAACAAAGGGCACACCACTAAATGTGAATAATCAATTCACCCGCGGCGGAGCTATTGCTTCAACTTTCCAGAATCCCATGATCGCCACAGCTGCAGGAGTTGTTCTCGGAACCACAGCAATGCGCTACCAATTAGGTGAAATTCAAAATGAACTTGAAGCACAGAACCTATATCAGGATGGTGCCGCAGATTCAACTGGTGGATTTATGGATGGATTCGATGGCGGTTTCTGATTTAGAGTCAAAGCATCTTGGACAAAGCGACACTATGTAGGAATTAAAATTGCTTCCAACTCTTAAGTATTTTCTATTTTTATAATACGGTCTCTTATATTTTGAATTGCAACTGCTGCAGAAATGTGCGGCAGCATATTCACGCGCTTCTTGTTCTGCATCAATCTGGTTATCACATGCTCGACAATATGTGGTCGATGAAACTATGCAGCCAGAACGTTCGTTTCTTGTGGTCAGCTCTACCCCTTGCGATGCACCACATCTACGGCATGAGTTTTCAAGAGTCATAAGGTAATTATTGCCGAACCTAATTGTATTCGGAAGAGCCTTCGCTCGGTGACTGGTCAGGTATTACTGAGTAGGACCGAGAGATTCCATCGCACGCAGTGTGGCGATGCGCTCTTCAATGGGTGGGTGGGTACTAAACATCTTCGAGACAGCCTTGCTATCGAGTGGAGACTCGATCCAGATATGTGCCACTGCATTCGACTTCTGACGAACAACTGTTGTATCTGATGCTAGAACTTCAAGTGCTTTACGAAGACCTGCAGGGTTTCGAGTGAATGAAACTGCGGTGGCATCAGCGAGTGATTCACGCTTACGAGAAATTGCTGACTTAAGAAGCACCGCAGCAATCGGCGCAAGAATCATGACCAGCAGTGAAACTATAAGCATCACTGGATTTGAATTACCGTCGCGGCGGTCTCGTCCGCCACCGAACCACATCATGCGCATCATGAAGTCAGACAAGATTGCAATTGCACCCGCTGTAGTTGCAGCCACTGCTGAAACCAAGGTGTCGCGGTTAGCAACGTGGCTCATCTCATGTGCAATCACGCCCTGCAATTCGTCACGGTCCATAACCTCAAGAATGCGGGTAGTGAATGCAATTAGGGCGTGTTCTGGATTGCGTCCAGTGGCAAATGCATTTGGCGCAGTATCTTCAACGATGGCAACCTTAGGCATGGGAAGGCCCGATGCAATGACAACTTCTTCAATGAGATTAAAGAGTTCGGGGGCATCTTCGCGTTGAATTAACTTTGCGCCTGTCATTGTGATTACTAACTTATCTGAACCGTAATAAGAGCCCCAGACGCCAACAAGTGCGATACCTACTGCGATAGGGACAATCGCAGTTGTTGTTCCGGCGCCAAAGTACGTCAGTGCGGCATATGCAATAAGCCATGTGAGTAGACCCATTGAGGCAAGGAGAAAATAGGTCTTGCCTTTATTTGCCGATTGCTGCTCGCGAAAGTTTGAGCTAGGCGCCATAAATTAACTCCGTTGCTTGAATTAGAACTTAACGTCTGGGACGTTGCGATCTGCAGCGTTCTCTACTTCATAGAAAGCGCGAGCGCTAACCTTTGCAAAGCCGGCGAAGAAACTTGTTGGAATAGTTGCAACAGCTTGGTTAAGCGAGCGCACAGTGTCGTTATAGAACTGACGGGCAAATGAAACTTTGTTCTCGGTTGTTGAGAGCTCTTCTTGTAATGAGAGAAAGTTTGTTGATGCTTTAAGATCTGGATAAGCCTCGGCGACAGCGAGTAATCCGCGCAACGCATTTGTAAGTGCGCCATCTGCCTTTGCTACATCACCAATCGATGTGGCCGATGTTGCTGCGGCGCGCGCAGTAATAACAGCATCGAGTGTTCCTTGTTCGTGCTTGGCATATCCCTTAACTGTTTCGACAAGATTAGGGATTAGATCTGCGCGGCGCTTGAGTTGAACCTCAATCTGGGCCCATGCCTCATCGACTGTGATGTTGAGGCGAATAAGGCGGTTGTATTGCGCGATAAAAAAGAGTACGAGAAGTCCGACGACGGCAAGAGCGATGATTATTTCCATAGTAATTCCAACCCCTTATCGCTGGGTTGTATTCCCAGCTGCCTTACTTAATCTTACTTTGGTGAAAGTTCATAAAGGAGCGACTTGGGGTTGGCCCGCGTTGACCTTGGTAACGGTTGAGGTACTGCGCTGAACCGTATGGATGTTCTGCAGGGGATGAGAGCTTGATCAAGCAGAGCTGACCGATCTTCATTCCTGGGTAGAGCTTGACCGGCAAGTTTGCGACATTTGAAAGTTCAAGGGTGATGTGGCCTGAAAATCCTGGATCGATAAAGCCTGCGGTCGAATGAGTAAGTAGCCCCAAGCGACCGAGCGATGACTTTCCTTCGAGGCGGCCGGCGATATCGTCTGGCAAAGTGATGACTTCATAGGTTGATGCGAGAACGAACTCGCCTGGGTGCAAGATAAAGGCTTCGCCATTTTCGGCCACGATTTCGCGGGTCAGCTCAGGCTGTTCAAGTGCTGGATCGATTACCTCGTACTTATGGTTTTCGAAGACGCGGAAGAACTTATCAAGGCGGACATCAACAGATGAAGGCTGGATCATCGCCTCGTCAAAAGGCTCGACTCCCACACGCTTTTCGCTGATTTGGGCACGGATATCGCGGTCACTTAGTAGCACGGCGCCACCTTATACATAGGCGCAGAAAAAATACTTCTCCGCCACCCTTGCATAAGTTACTGGCGGGTAGGAACATACCTCCATGAGCCATTACACAGCCAATCTCCGCGATATTGAATTTTGCCTCTTCGACCTTTTGGGTCGCGAGAAAGTTATGGGCACTAATCCATACGGTGAAGTTGATCGCGACACTGCAATGGGAATGCTTGAAGAGATGAAGCGTTTATGTGAAAACGATTTAGCTGCATCTTTTGTTGAAGGCGATCGCGTTGGAGCAATTCTTAATAAAGAGACTGGCAATGTAACTTTGCCGGAAAGTTTTAAGAAGTCATATAAGGCATATATCGATGGCGAGTGGTGGCGTGTTGATGCACCAGTAGATCTCGGCGGAATGAAGATTCCACCATCAGTTCGTTGGGCGATCGCTGAGATGGTTTTGGGTTCAAATCCTGCAATTCACATATATGCATCTGGTTACGCTTTCGCGCAGGTTGCCTATGTTCTTGGAACAGATGAGCAGAAGAAGATTGCAAAGCACATGGTTGATAAGCACTGGGGTGCAACAATGCAGCTTACAGAACCTGATGCAGGTTCTGATGTTGGTGCAGGTCGCACAAAGGCTGTGCAACAAGCTGATGGAACATGGCACATCACTGGAACAAAGCGTTATATAACTTCAGGCGATGCTGACTTCTATGACAACGTTGTGCACTTTGTTCTTGCACGTCGTGAAGGTGGCGGACCAGGAACAAAGGGTCTCTCACTCTTCCTCATTCCTAAATTTATGTTCGATATCGAAACAGGCGAAATGGGTAAGCGCAATGGCGTTTACGTAACGCAACTTGAAGACAAAATGGGTCTCAATGTTTCAGCGACTTGTGAAGTTAACTTAGGTGAAAAAGAGCCTGCTGTCGGTTATTTGCTAGGTGAGGTGCATGAAGGTATTGCACAGATGTTTAAGGTCATCGAATTTGCCCGCATGATGGTGGGAACAAAAGCAATTGCAACGCTATCCGCCGGATATATGCAGGCTCTCTCCTATGCAAAGGAGCGCGTGCAGGGTGGTGACATGAAGGTGATGAATGACAAGGCATCTCCTCGCGTAACGATCATTAAGCATCCTGATGTGCGACGTTCCTTGATGGTCCAGAAGTCTTACTCAGAAGGTATGCGCGCGCTAGTGCTGTACACCGCTTCTATTCAAGATGAGATCGAACTTGCTGAAATCTCTGGCGATAAAGAACGTGCCGCACAGATGATTGCACTCAATGATTTATTGCTTCCTGTTGTGAAGGGTTACGGCTCTGAAAAATCGTGGACACTTCTTGGCACCGAATCACTACAAACATTTGGCGGCGCCGGCTTCACCCGCGATTGGCCACTCGAGCAATATGTTCGTGATGCAAAGATTGATACTTTGTACGAAGGCACAACTGCGATTCAAGGGCTCGACTTCTTCTTCCGCAAAGTTGTTAAAGATGGAGGCAAGGCTCTCGGTTCACTTGCTAAAGAGATTGCTGCTTTTGCTGAGGCTGGCGGCGCAAATGTTGCAGAGAAGCAAGTCTTGCTTAAAGCGGTGGGTGATCTCAACGGAATTATCGGCGTTCTTGTTGGCCATGCAATGGCATCACAAGAGAAGTCAGATGAAATCTACAAGGTGGGCCTCAATACATCGCGTGCGCTCATGGCTGTCGGTGACATCATTACCTCTTGGTTGTTGCTACGACAAGCTGATATTGCTACTGAGAAGCTACCGACTGCAACCGGCAAAGATGTAGATTTCTATACCGGCAAAATTGCTGCAGCTCACTTCTTTGTTCATAACGTTCTTCCACATATCACTGCAGATCGAAAGATTGTAGAAGCAACAGATAGCGCGATTATGGATATTGCTGAATCCGCCTTCTAGGCCTTTTAAATCAATAATTAAGATAAGCTCGCCAGATGTTAAAGAAACATCGCGGCGAGCTTTATCTTATTCTCGGCGCGGTGACATTTTCGGTTAACGGAATTTTCTCAACTGTCGTCCTAGAACATATGTCAGCTTTTCGATTAGCACAGATTCGTGCAATTGCCGCTTTCTCAATCATGGCAATATGCGCGCTTCTCTTTCGCCGTGAACTTCTTCGCCTCAGTCGTAAGGATTTACCAATTGCTGCCGCTTATGGCATCGTGGGATTCGCCTTGGTAAATGTTGGTTATTTTCTCGGTATTGAACGTGGATTACCGCTCGGACTAGTTCTTGTTCTCGAATTCACCGCTGCAATCTGGATTGCGCTCTGGATCAAATATGTCCGTAAAGGCTTTGTTGCAGGGGATATGTGGTTCGCTATCTGTTTATCTCTCGTTGGGCTGGTGCTGGTCACCAAGATCTGGGACGGCTTTAAATTCGACTTATTGGGCTTGGCTGGAGCTCTTGGTAGCGCCTTTGCTCTCACGACCTACTTCCTTCTCGGAGATAAGTTCGGAGCTAATCGACACCCTTTGAGTTCGACCATTATCGGTCTCGGTTTTGCAGCCTCTTTCTGGTTAGTCGTACTTCCTGTTTGGAATTTTCCTACTGAAGTTTTCACAATGGAGATGGATCTCCATGGTTACCTGGCTGGTCATCTTTTTCCTGGATGGTTACTGCTGCTCTGGGTGATTGTGATGGGAACAATCGTTCCTTATATTTTTGTGATTAGTGGTCTTCGTATTCTGAGCGCATCGAAGAGCAGTGTCATTGGAATGCTAGAACCTGTCTTAGCTGGTGCCTTTGCTTGGGTTTGGCTAGGTCAGAGTTGGGACGGCATTCAATTAGTAGGTGCCGTTGTGGTTCTTATAGGTATTTACCTGGCAGATCGATCGAAAACGTCGCGGTAACTTTATCTCCGAGGCCAACGCCCTCTGCTCGCTGAATCGCTACTTTGATTGGTAGTAAGTATCTTCCATCTTTAGGAAAGAGTGCGGTCGTAGTTGATGTCTTGCCCACTGTGATCCCGCAAGGAATACATCCCCAGCCATAACTCGCCGTCTTTGAGGCTTCTTTAATCTCGGCTGTGTACTTTGCTGGAATAGGTGCGAAGAGAAATGGTGCCGGTCCTCGCCACTCAATCACTTCAGAGGTAAAGGTGATCTCCATTTAAATTATTCGTTCCAACCGCCATCGCCGGGTTCGGCTGGTTGTTGATCGCCATATGGTGATTCGGGAACATAACCAGCAGGTGCTGTTGCGGGAGGTGAATCTGGTGTGCCCCACTGACGCGGTGAATTATTCTGTGCCAGATCAAAGAAGCGCGCAAAGTGCAGCTGGGCTGATACAGGAATCGTGCGGGTAGGACCGTTACGGTGCTTAGCAATAATTAAATCAGCCTCGCCTGCGCGGTTCTGTGAGTCATACATATCTTCACGGTGAAGCAAGATAACAACGTCAGCGTCTTGTTCGATTGAACCTGATTCACGAAGATCGGAGAGCATAGGCTTCTTATCAGAGCGTTGTTCTGGGCCGCGGTTGAGCTGAGAGATAGCAATAACAGGGACATTGAGCTCTTTCGCCATCAACTTAATTTGGCGAGAGAAATCAGAGACTTCTTGTTGGCGGTTTTCAACGCGCTTACCTGATGACATCAACTGTAGGTAGTCGATCACAATGAGTTTGAGATCGTGACGCTGCTTAAGGCGACGGGCCTTTGCGCGAATCTCCATCATTGAAAGATTTGGTGAATCATCGATAAAGAGTGGTGCGTCAGAGATCTCGCCCATACGACGTGCAAGCTTTGCCCACTCGTCATCGCTAAGTTGTCCTGAGCGAATATTGTTAAGACCTACTCGGGCTTCAGCTGCCAACATACGCATTGTGATTTCAGACTTCGACATTTCGAGAGAGAAGATGACAGAAGTTTGGTTATCGTGAATAGATGCATGCCGTGCTATATCAAGTCCGAGTGTTGATTTACCAACAGCAGGACGTGCAGCGAGAATAATCATATTTCCTGGATGCAATCCGTGAGTTAAAAGATCGAGATCGCGGAAACCAGTCTTAACTCCTTCGATGCCTGTTCCTTTAGAGATTGCTTCAATCTCATCGAGTGCCTGTGGAAGTAAGGTACTGAGTTGAACATAATCTTCAGATGAACGTCGCTCGGTTACTGCGTAGATTTCGGCTTGCGCTGCATCGACTGCATCATCAACTTCGCCATTTTGATCGTAACCAAGTTGTACAACTTTCGTTCCTGCTTCAACGAGTCTGCGCATGATTGCATGATCAAGAACAATCTTTGCGTAGTAACCAGCATTTGCAGCTGTTGGTACTGAGGAAATTAAAGTGTGAAGGTATGGCGCACCACCTGCGCGAGCAATTTCTCCGCGCTTTGTAAGTTCTGCAGAGACGGTAATTGCATCGGCTGGTTCGCCGCGACCGTAGAGATCAAGAACTGCTTCGAAGATAAGTTCGTGTGCGGGGCGATAGAAGTCGCGTGCACGTAAATGTTCGACAACATCTGCAATTGCATCTTTAGATAAGAGCATTCCGCCAAGAACTGATTGTTCTGCTTGCAGATCTTGGGGAGGAGTGCGCTCGAATTCAGCCCCGACGCTACGAGGGGTATTAGTTGGGAATTCAGCGATACTCACGAGGTGGAGCTTGCCCCCTTCCACCGACAAAAGCGAAGGTGGGTGTGGGTAAAGGTGTGGGTAAGTAGCGATTTCCTGTGTGTAAGGGTGGGGATAAGTTGTGGAGAAGTGTGGATAACGGTGGATAACTCGCCCAATAAGCGTGGATTACTGTGGATGCAATTGCCTCACTGCAATCTCACATAGTGAGGCAATGGCGGGCAAGCCGTTGGTAACCCTCTCGGCATTACTCGTTAGAGTTTTGGGATGGATTCCAGAACCCTTTTTGCAGCAATTGGAATTCTCCTTGTCTTCGTCTATGCCTTTGGTTCAGGGATCTGGGTCTCTTCCTCTCCTGGTTGGTACTTAACTCTCAAACGACCACCCTGGCAGCCGCCTAGCTATGTAATTGGACTTATCTGGCCTTATAACTTTATGGTCCTTGGCATCGCTTCTTATCAAGTTTCTAAATCTTTAACGCGATTAGAAAATATAGCTTGGTTATCTTTTTTCGGGTTAAGTATTTTTGCAGCTTTAATGTGGGCTTACCAATTCTACGTTCCCCATAACTTCACGTTAGCAACCATCTCGTTGGTAACAGCTGCACTGCTGACAATTCCTCTTCTTTATTTAACGTTTAGAGCCTCAGTAGTTATGGGGTGGCTGCTGGTTCCTTATCAAATTTGGATAGCGATTGCAGCCTCACTCGCTTGGGGTTACTTAACGAGAAATTAATTTTGGGGTAGAGGGCAGGTATGACTGTTCAAAACCCCACAAGAGTTAATCTGCCTATTACCCTTTTGGTATGCGAGCTAAAGGGAGAGTTACCAAAGCGCTTTTGATTGCCTTGGCTGTAGTGCTACTTCCTGTTAACGCTGATTCCGCACAGAAAGTTACTCCCGGAACTATCTGTAAAGTAATGAATCAAAAAGTTCGTTACTTGAATAAGAGCTACACCTGCGTAAAAAGTGGAAAAAAGTTACTGTGGAATAAGGGTGTAGTCGTAAAACCAACTCCTTCTCCGACGGCAACTCCTTCTCCGACGGCAACTCCTTCTCCGACGCCAACTCCTTCGCCGACGCCAACAGGTCCAACCAATGAAATTACCCTTGATAATCTTGATCCAGAGTGGACTTCGATAATTGCATTTCGGGTGGTTAATAAGAAGATAATTGCCTTTGATTCATCGAAATTAAACATCACGTACATTGTCGGTCCGGGGGTTGATCCCAAGCGTTTATCTGAAGAGAAACTAGGTATCGACCGAATTGCTGGCCTTTGGAGTCCTTACTTCATGCCAGAGAAAGTTAGGTTTGTTTATGTAAGCGAGAAAGATTCGGAATGGGCTGAAAGTATTGTTCTCTCTGAAAAACTCAATTCGATGCTTTATCAATCAATAACTCTAATGATTACTCAAAATAACTGTGGGTTTGCGCTCGGTGCCCGACCTGGTGGTGTTTATACAAATATTCAATGTTTAGCTACTGGTCAGGGGCTCGGAAATCTTCAAACGGGGCCTCATGAGTACACGCACTTTTTCCAATACTCGAACAATTCGCTACCGGATTACTCGCCTTGTTGGATAACAGAAGGCATGGCTCACTTCTATGGAAATGCTGTCGGGTATTCACTTCAAGATCCCAATGGCAAAGAGCGACTCAATATGTATATCGGTCAGACATATAATTATGATCGGGGAAAAGGAAATCCGCAGAATGCTCGCACTCTTCCAAGAATCATGGCTGAAGGTTCTATGGAGAAAATTACTGCACTCTTTAGAGAAATCGAAACCCCTGGCGGCGGAGGAAATCCAAGTAGCTGTTATCTATTGGGCGGTCTTGCATTTGAAGCGCTTACAGCTACCTTCGGCCAGGAAAAGATTGCGGAGTACATGATAAGTTTCAAAAGTTCCAAAGATTGGAGGGCAAACTTCCTCTCCACCTTTGGTATCGAAGTATCAACTTTCTACCAAAAATTAACACCGTATCTTGCATATTGGGGTTTGAAGATTCTTTGAAACTTAATGAAGACATCTTAAAATTAAATATAGAGATAAGGCCCGCCACTTTCGTGACGGGCCTTATCTATTTGAATCTAGAAGCTAATTAAGCACCAACAACTGTGATGGCAACAGATGCGACAACGCTATGTCCCAGTGAAACCTTTACAGTGTATGAACCAGTCTTCTTGATGTGACCGGATGTCTTAATGTTGTGGCGATCGATATCAAGCTTTGTTACTGACTTGATAGCTGCTGCAATGTCCTTATCGGTTACTGAACCGAAGAGACGCCCTGCAGTACCTGTCTTCACAGTAACTGAGATAGTTGCGGCTTCGAGTGAAGCCTTAACCTCTTTAGCGTGATCGATATCGCGGATTTCGCGTGCGCTACGTGCGCGGCGAATTCCTTCGATTTGCTTCTCTCCACCAAGTGTCCATGCAATTGCTGCACCGCGTGGAAGGAGGAAGTTACGTGCATATCCATCTTTAACTGTTACAACGTCTCCGGCTGTGCCGAGCTTTGCAACTTCGCGAGTAAGAATGAGTTTCATATCAAATTCCCCTTATCGCGCTGAAGATGTGTAAGGCAGTAGCGCTACTTCACGGCTGTTCTTGACCGCTGTTGCTACTGAACGTTGATGTTGAGTACATGCACCGGTGACACGGCGAGCGCGGATCTTGCCGCGATCTGAGATGTACTTACGAAGGGTCGCAATATCTTTGTAATCGATATATGAGACCTTGTCACGGCAGAAGCTGCAAGGCTTCTTCTTGAACTTCTTATTAAGAGCAGCTGCTTTAGCGCCCTTATTCTTAACCTCTTTGAGGTTACGGTTATTTCTTGCTCCCATTGTGGTGCTCCTTTTCGGGCCCTACCTGAGTAGGAATGGTGTAGTTACGGATAATTACTTTTCTATTATTAGAAAGGTGGTTCGTCGGTTGTTGATGGAGTTGATCCCCATCCGCCACCGGCTGGTGAAGTCGATGCTGCAGCCCATGGATCTTCATTGAAGTCAGTAGCTGGAGCTGTAAAGCCCCCTCCACCAGTTCCGCCTGCAGCGCGCTGGGTACGTGTGACCTTAGCTGTTGCATTGCGAAGCGATGGACCTACTTCATCAACTTCTACCTCAAAGACTGTGCGCTTTTCGCCCTCTTTTGTCTCATATGAACGTTGCTTGAGACGACCTGTGAGAATGACGCGCATTCCCTTAGTCAATGACTCAGCAACATTCTCAGCAGCTTGACGCCAGATATTGCATTGAAGGAAGAGGCTCTCGCCATCTTTCCACTCGTTAGTGTTCTTATCGAGGTAACGAGGGGTTGAAGCAACGCGGAATTTAGCTACCGCCGCACCCGAGGGTGTAAAGCGAAGCTCTGGATCGTCAACGAGGTTGCCGACCAATGTGATT
>CAESAK010000016.1_pt1 | contig 11021 bp, 10 predicted proteins | sample 7263581 | NCBI WGS metagenome assembly CAESAK01 (sample SAMEA6814088, study PRJEB35770) | uncultured Candidatus Planktophila sp. | biome: Freshwater; feature: Freshwater reservoir; material: water | place: Czech Republic | collected 2017-05-23 | depth 30m m | reverse complement strand
GAAGCAGGTACTGGCGATGTTTCAAACGCTATGACTCATATGCGCAAGATTGGCGGAGAAATTCGTCGACTCACGACAATGCGCGAAGATGAGCTCTATGTAGCGGCAAAGGAGATGCAAGCGCCTTTCGCTCTAGTGCAAGAGGTAGCGGCAACTGGCAAGTTGCCCGTTGTGCTCTTTACAGCTGGAGGTATCGCAACTCCTGCCGATGCAGCGCTCATGATGCAGATGGGTGCAGATGGAGTCTTTGTTGGTTCTGGAATTTTCAAATCTGGAAATCCAGCACAACGTGCGGCGGCTTGCGTTAAGGCAACAACTTTCTTTGATGATCCAAAAGTTCTTGCAGAGGTTTCTCGTGGACTCGGTGAAGCGATGGTTGGAATTAATGTCGCTGATATCCCCGCGCCACACCGTTTAGCAGAACGTGGTTGGTAGAACACTTCTCCAATGAAGATCGGCGTATTAGCTCTACAAGGTGATTTTCGTGAGCATATTCGCTTCTCCGAAGATTTAGGCCACTCGGCGATTGCAATCAGGCGTCCTGAAGAATTGTCATCAATTGATGCGCTCATTCTGCCTGGGGGAGAGTCAACAACTATCTCGCTCTTGGCGCAAAGCTATGGACTTTTCTCCCCAATTGAAAAGGCGATACAAGCCGGCCTTCCGGTTTATGGCTCATGTGCGGGAATGATTCTTCTCGCAGACCGAATTCTTGATGGGATTGCAGACCAGAAGGGTTTCGGTGGTTTAGATATCACCGTTCGTCGCAACGCATTTGGACGCCAAGTTGATTCATTTGAAGGAGAGATTAACTTCGCTAGCAAGCCGCTTAATGCGGTATTTATTCGAGCTCCCTGGGTTGAATCATGGGGGGATAAAGTTGAAGTCTTGGCAGAATCAAGCGGTCATCCAGTAGCGGTGCGTCAAGGCAAGCTTCTGGCTACCAGCTTTCACCCTGAAATTTCGGGGGACCATACCGTTCACCGCTACTTCTTTGATGAGATCTGTAAATAGCTATATTCTCTGCGAGTTGGTAATAATAAGTTCGAGATACAAAGTCGAGATATAAAGAGGTGCGAGATGTCAGGCCATTCCAAATGGGCAACGACGAAACATAAGAAGGCCATCATCGACTCTCGTCGCGCCAAGAATTTTGCAAAACTGATTAAGGCGATTGAGGTTGCCTCACGCAACGGTGGTCCAGACATCGAAGGAAATCCAACTCTCTTTGACGCGATTGCCAAGGCGAAGAAGAACTCGATGCCAGCCGATAATATTGACCGCGCCGTTAAGCGCGGTGCTGGACTTGAATCTGGTGGCGCTGACTGGCAAACGATTATGTATGAGGGTTACGGACCCAATGGCGTCGCTCTCATGATTGAGTGTCTTTCTGATAATCGAAATCGCGCCGCATCCGAGGTAAGAGTTGCGGTTACTCGCAATGGCGGAACTATGGCTGATCCTGGATCTGTCGCCTATCTCTTCAATCGAAAAGGCGTAATTATCGTCTCCAAAGATAAGGGCGCAACAGAAGATTCCATTCTCGAAGCGGCACTTGATGCCGGCGTCGAAGAGGTCAATGATTTAGGCGATTCATTCGAAGTTGTGTGTGAGGCCGCAGACCTTGTACAAGCTAGAACTGCACTGCAAAGTGCAGGAATTGATTACGATTCAGCGGACTCATCGTTTCTTCCTTCGATGATGATTCCACTCGATGCCGAAGGCGCCACAAAGGTCTTCGAGCTCATTGATGCCATTGAAGAATTAGACGATGTGCAGAATGTCTACGCCAATTTTGATGTATCAGATGAAGTTATGGCGAGCCTTTCATAACCATTAGCTACACGCGAGCCTAGTCTTGCCCCATGGCCACCAAGGTAATGGGAATAGACCCAGGTTTAACCCGATGCGGGATCAGCGTTATCTCGCATGCAGGTGGTCGCGACATTAGCTTGGTCGAAGTAGGCGTAATTCTGACTCCCGCTGCTTCGCCGCTTGAACAACGATTAATGGCGCTCGAATCTTCGATTGAAGAGTGGATTGAGCGAACAGAGCCTGATGTTGTAGCGGTGGAAAGAGTTTTTGCGCAACACAATGTCCGTACTGTTATGGGAACTGCTCAGGCATCGGGAATTGCTCTCCTGGTCGCAGCGCGCCGAGGAATTCCTGTTGCGATGCACACCCCCTCTGAAGTTAAGGCGGCGGTTACTGGATCGGGGCGGGCCAATAAGGCGCAGGTAGCTGAGATGGTGAAAAAGATACTTCGACTCGATGTGATTCCAAAGCCAGTGGATGCTACGGATTCTTTAGCGTTGGCAATTTGTCACGCATGGAGAGGAAGCGGCAATAACAAGATAGCTATTGCTGTAGCGGCCGAGAAAGACCGACTTGCTAGACTCCGCCAATCATGATTTCACTCCTTAATGGCTCAATTCGCTCTCTGACTTCAGATAAGACCGTCATAGATGTAAATGGAGTCGGGTACTTAGTTCTCATTACGCCTCGAACATCGAGTCGGCTCACTATCGGTTCTGAGGCAATGATCTTTACATCTCTCGTTGTCAGAGAAGATTCATTAACTCTCTTCGGATTCCTTGATGCTAATGAACGCGACTTGTATGAAGTTCTGCAAACAGTGAGTGGTATTGGCCCAAAAGTTGCTCTCGCAATTACCGGTGCATTGACGAGTGCCGATCTTGCAACTGCAATTGCACACGAAGATTTAGGAGTAATTGAAAAGGTGCCTGGAATTGGCAAGAAGGGTGCGCAGCGATTGGTGCTCGAACTTAAGGGCAAGCTCATTGGCGAGATCTCTCCCGCAAGCAGAGTTCAAGGTAATTCACCGATTCGCGAGCAACTTCTCTCTGCTCTCACTGGTTTGGGATTCACAAGTCGAGAATCAGATAATGCCATCAATGCAACATTTGCCCATCTTGCACAATCTGGAATTGATTCAGCAACCCTTGACGTCACAGAGTTACTCAAGCTGACTCTTCAGAGCGGAAAACGATGACAGAGCGAATTGTTGATCCAGAGCGCGAACGCACTGGCGGAGAAGAATCTGCTGCCGAACTTGCACTCCGTCCAAAATCTCTTGATGAATTCATTGGCCAACATAGAGTTCGTGATCAGCTGACAGTTTTGCTTCAAGCAGCGAAGTCTCGCGGCGCATCAGCCGATCACATCCTTCTCTCGGGCCCACCAGGTCTGGGAAAAACCACTCTTGCAATGATTCTGGCAGCAGAGATGGGTGCACCAATTCGCATTACGAGCGGTCCTGCGATTACACATGCTGGAGATCTAGCAGCGATACTTTCTTCGTTGGTTGAAGGAGAGATTCTTTTCTTCGACGAAATTCATCGCCTCTCTCGTCCAGCTGAAGAACTCTTATATCTGGCAATGGAAGATTTCCGAGTAGATGTCATCGTCGGCAAAGGACCAGGTGCAACCTCTATTCCTTTGCAGTTGCCGCATTTCACTTTAGTTGGTGCAACCACTCGCGCGGGTCTTCTTCCTTCTCCACTTCGCGATCGATTTGGATTCACCGCACACCTCGATTATTACGAAAGCACAGAACTAGAGAGCGTGGTCGCACGTAGTGCAGCTCTCTTGGGGTTAGATATTCATTCACAAGCGCTCAGTGAAATCGCAGGACGTTCTCGAGGAACGCCTCGCATTGCCAATCGCCTTCTTCGTCGCGTCCGTGACTTTGCCCAGGTAAATGGTTCCTCGTCACTGTCTCACCAGCATGCACTGGATGCACTGACGATGTATGAGGTCGATGAAATCGGCCTTGATCGCCTCGATCGCGCTGTCATGATTGCCCTTATTGATCGATTTGCTGGTGGCCCCGTTGGACTTTCCACTTTAGCCATTGCGGTAGGCGAAGAGAGCGAGACAGTTGAATCTGTCGCTGAGCCATTCTTAGTCAGAAATGGCCTGATGGCCCGTACTCCACGAGGACGCGTTGCAACTGAGGCTGGTTATCGCCATATGGGACGCACACCACCAGCTCAGCGGGCTACTCTTTTCGACACTCAAGCGGAGTAGCCGTAGACTCTGCCCCTATGTCCACACAAAATAAAACAGTAAAGAGCTCTGGACGCCCAGGTCGCTCCTTAGCGATCTTGGCCCTCATTATGCTCGGCCTCGTTGCTACAGCGATGATCCAAGGTGCCACGACGGTAAAGCTAGGTCTCGACCTTCGAGGGGGAACCAGTGTCACCCTCCAGCCTCGTGCATCTAATGACAGCAACCAGGTAACAGCGAAGGCGATTGATACCGCTGTAGAAATTATTCGCCAGCGCGTTAACTCACTCGGTGTTGCAGAGTCAGAGGTAACAGCGCAAGGTAGCGGAACAAATAGACAGATCGTTATCTCAGTACCAGGTGACTCAGGTCGACGTGTGGTTGATCTTGTTGGTCAAACTGCTGAACTTCGTTTCCGACAAGTTCTGGCGCAGACTGGTCCCGCCGCAGGTACGGGCTCGGATTCTGCGACCCCGGTCGCCGGTGTGAGCGCTGAAATCAACGCACGCTTTGCGGCACTTGATTGCACCAAAAAAGCAAACTTGCAAGGCACTGGAGCCGATGCGCCAACAGACATTGTGGTTGCATGCGATCGAAAAGGAACCAGCAAATACATTTTGGCACCTGCCAAAGTTTTGGGTCAACAGATTTCAGATGCCGAATATGGCGTAGATTCGACTTCTGGTACACAGTATGTCGTTTCACTTACTTTCAATGGAGATGGAACTAAGGCATTCGCTGAGCTGACTGCGGGTGTTACGTCTTTGCCTGCGCCTCTCAACCAAGTAGCAATCGTTCTTGATGGATTAGTTGTTTCGGCCCCATCAATCAATGAAGCAATTCCATCTGGGAGCGCAGAAATCACCGGTAACTTCAAACGTGTTGAAGCTGAAGATCTCGCTAACGTTCTTAAGTACGGTGCGCTACCGCTTGCATTCGACCGCGGAGATGTTCAGCAGGTTTCACCGACTCTCGGTGCGGATCAGCTTGAGGCTGGCTTACTTGCCGGTGCGATTGGATTGGTTCTGGTATTCCTCTTCTCTCTTATTTACTATCGAGCCCTGGGTCTAGTAACTGTGGGTTCCCTCATTGTGGCTGGAGCACTTCTCTACCTCAGCGTTCTTGTTTTAGGAGAGGCAATAGGATTCACACTGACTCTGGCGGGAATTGCAGGAGCAATTGTCTCTATCGGCATTACCGCAGACTCATTTATTGTCTACTTTGAACGAATTCGTGATGAGGCTCGTGAAGGTCGTACTTTGCGTTCAGCTGTTGAATCTGGCTGGGCGAAGGCTCGACACACAATCATCGTCGCCGATACCGTTTCAATTTTAGCTGCGGTTCTTCTCTACTTCTTCGCAGTCGGCGGTGTTCGCGGATTTGCATTTACTTTAGGTCTTGTCACGATTATTGACTTACTCGTTGTCTTTATCTTCACTAAACCGTTAGTAACACTTATCGCAAAGAGCAAGTTCTTCGCATCGGGCCATCCGGCATCTGGTTTTTCTGCCAAGAGCATCGGTTCTAAGCAACCCATCAAGCAAGAGAAGCAAGTGACTACAGAAGGCATGGAGGGTTAATTCGATGATTCAACTTAAAGGTATCGGTTCACGTCTCTACACTGGTGAGACATCATTTAACATCATCGGAAACCGCAAGCGTTGGTATTCGATCTCTGCTGTCTTCGTTCTTATCTCCATCGCAGCGCTGTTCATACAGGGACTCCACCTTGGAATTGAATTCAAGGGCGGCTCTTCTTATACAGTCAAGAAGGCTGGAATTTCTGTTGAGGAAGCTCGCGCTTCTGTGGAAGGAATCGGAATTCAGGGCGAAATCATTGTCCAGAAGATCGGTGGCACGAAAGTTCGAATCCAGACTGGATCACTCGCTGCAGGTCAATCCGCTCAGATTGAAGATGCACTCGTGAAGACTTTTGGAGTAGATATTGAAGATATCGATACTCAAGTTGTGGGGCCTTCATGGGGTAAAGAGATTACGAAGAAAGCCCTCTATGGTCTAATCGCCTTCTTATTTGTCGTTGTCATCTTTTTGGCGATGGCCTTCGAATCAAAAATGGCGCTTTCGGCAATCGTTGCCGTGGTGCATGACGTCTTTATTACCGTTGGAATTTATGCTGTAGTCGGTTTCGATGTTACCCCCGCAACGGTGATTGGATTCCTAACTATTTTAGGATATTCGCTCTATGACACAGTTGTTGTCTTCGACAAGGTGCGCGAAAATACAAAATCAATTGCAGCTACAGGTAAGAGCACCTACTCTGATGCCGCTAACTTAGCTGTTAATCAGACCATCGTTCGCTCTGTGAATACATCGATTATTGCCCTTCTTCCAGTAGGAGCCATTCTCTTTGTAGGAGCCGGTCTACTTGGTGCGGGAACTCTCAAGGATCTCTCGCTCGCTCTCTTTATCGGTCTCGCAGTCGGTACCTATTCATCTATCTTTATCGCTCCGCCATTCTTGGCCGCGCTTCGCGAAAAGGAACCAGCAATGATGGCACTTGCAAAGCGAGTCAACGCTCGCGGCGCAGCTCCAGTAGCCGCTGCCTCCAACGCATCTGTGAGCACGGTTACTAATGCGCCAATCAATGGTCGTGGACCTCGCAATCAACCAAAGCGTAAGGGTCGCAAGTAAGCCCAAAAGCTATGGCTGATATCTCCTTAATCGATCCGATTCTGGCATCGTTACGGGGACACTACGAAAGTTTTGATGAAGAGCTTATTCTTCGTGCTTTCCTGACCGCAGATCAGGCACATGTTGGACAGCTCAGGAAATCGGGCGAGGAGTACATCACTCATCCGGTTGCTGTCACGCAAATACTTGCAGAGCTCGGGCTCAACGAAACAACAATCGTTGCCTCCTTACTCCACGATACCGTTGAAGATACTCCTTACTCACTCACGCAATTGCGAATCGATTTCGGTTCAGAAGTTGCAGACCTGGTCGACGGCGTCACAAAACTCGACAAGCTTACCTACGGCCCTACTGCCGAGGCAGAGACAGTGCGCAAAATGGTCATTGCGATGTCGCGCGACATCCGTGTTCTTGTGATCAAGCTTGCAGATCGCCTGCATAACGCGCGAACATGGGAGTTTGTCGCTTCAGATAGCGCAGCTCGTAAAGCGCGGGAGACGCTCGATATTTACGCACCACTAGCCCACAGACTCGGAATGAATGCAATCAAGTGGGAGCTTGAAGATTTAAGTTTTGCGGTACTTGAACCAAAGAAGTTTGAGGAGATAGCTCGACTTGTTGCTGATAGATCTCCATCTCGAGATGCGTTAAGTGCAGAAGTAATTAGTGCGGTTGAGGACGACCTAGCAAAAGATTCCATCAATGCAACTGTTACGGGGCGGAAGAAGCACTTCTATTCGGTCTATCAAAAGATGGTAGTTCGAGGACGCGATTTCAATGACATTTACGATCTGGTAGGCATACGAGTACTCGTAAATGATGTACGCGATTGTTATGCAGTCCTTGGTTCGATTCACGCCCGCTGGAGTCCTATCCCAGGTCGCTTTAAAGATTACATAGCGATGCCAAAATTCAATCTTTATCAGTCCTTACACACAACGGTTATCGGCCCCAACGGTAAAGCGATTGAAATTCAAATTCGTACCTATGAAATGCATAGCCGGGCAGAGTTCGGTATTGCAGCTCACTGGAAGTACAAGCAAGGACAAGATGCTGAGAACTCATCCTCACCTGAGATGCAATGGTTACGCCAGTTGCACGAATGGCAGAAGGAGACGGAAGACCCTTCTGAATTTCTCGAGGCGCTGCGCTTTGATCTAGGTTCTCCAGAGGTCTTTGTCTTCACACCGAAGGGGAGCGTCGTTGCCCTTCCTGGTGGTTCGACCCCAGTGGACTTTGCTTTTTCAGTTCATACAGATGTTGGCTTGAAGTGTGCGGGAGCTAAAGTCAATGGACGACTTGTTCCGCTCGAATCCAAACTCAATAATGGCGATGTTGTGGAGATTGTCACTAATAAGTCAGATTCTGCTGGACCAAGTAGAGATTGGCTTAACTTTGTAAAGAGCCCACGAGCCCGATCAAAAATCAAGGCCTACTTCAGTAAAGAACGTCGCGAAGAGGCGATTGATGCAGGGCGTGAATCAATTGCGCGCCAGATGCGTAAAGCTGGACTTCCGTTGCAGAAGATATTTGGCGGACATTCACTTCTTGAACTAGCTCACGATCTTCACTATGCCGATATCGAAGCGCTCTATAGCGCAGTGGGGGATGGTCATGTCTCCGCCGCTTCGGTCATTGAGAAACTCACCCATGTCTTGGGATTAGAGGATTCACATCCGGAAGCGTCGATTGAAGTATTACCAACGCAGAATCAGGCGGTCCGCCGTAGTAGTAGCGCAATCAAAGTTGAAGGCGTAGACGACGTTCTCGCAAAGCTTGCGCGTTGTTGCACGCCAGTTCCTGGAGATGCAATCACTGGTTTTATCACCAAGGGCTCAGGCATTTCGGTTCACCGCGTCGATTGCACCAACGCTGCAGATTTACTTGAGAACCAAGGGGAGCGGATCGTAAAGGTTTCATGGCTCGCTGGCGCGGCAAGTATTTTCCTCGTCAACATTCAAGTGGAAGCGCTAGATAGGGCTCGTTTGCTGGCGGATGTCACTCGCACGCTATCGGAACAACATGTAAATATCTTAAGCGCTGCAGTGAGTACTTCTAAAGATCGAGTCGCAATTTCACGCTTTACATTTGAAATGGCAGATGCAAAGCACCTTGACTCAGTCTTAGCTTCAGTGCGAAACGTCGAGGGTGTCTACGACGTTTACCGTACCTGAGTGAATTACTTAAACTCAGCGAGTGATTTTTCAGCTTCAAGTAGCCAGACCTTACGAGCTTCAGCAGACTCTTTAGCTTCTTGAGCCTTCTTGGCATTTCCCGCTGCTAAAGCCTTCTCGGCAGTCTTCTCATAGCCAGCGATTGAATCGCTTAATTGCTTAACAACATCTTCGGCGCGAGCCTTTGCGGCAGGATCGCTCTTGCGCCAGACCTCTGCTTCGGCGCTCTTGATCGCCTCTTCTACAACTGCAACGCGAGCATCGAAAGCGGCACGCTTTGTACGGTCGGTGATGCCAATCTTTACCCACTCGTTCATGAGTTCGCGGAAGGCAGCTTTTGCCACCTTCACATCTGTAAATGGAATAAGAGCTTCGAATTTAGGCATCAGCTCTTCGCGCTTGATGAGATTTGCGCCCATGCTTACTTCACGCTTTTCGAGATCTGCATTCTTCGCTGCGAAGAATTGATCTTGCGCTGCCTTAAATCGTGACCACTGCTTCATATCATCGCTCTTCTTGCCACGACCTGCTGCTTTCCAAAGATCCATCAGAGCTTTGAAGCGGCGAGCAGTCGCTACCCAATCAGTACTGGTAGCCAACTTCTCAGCTTCAAGAACGATTGCCTCCTTCTCTGTCGAAACCTTCTCTGAGAGAGCCTCTAGCTGTGAGAAGTGGGCACGACGCTTCTTATCAAATTTATTGCGTGAAGCTGAGAATCTCTTCCAGAAATCAGCGTCAACTTTCTTATCGAGACGCGGTGCGGCTTTCCATTCGTCGAGAAGAACCTTGAGTCGATCTCCGGTAACTTTCCAAGATTCTGAAGTTGCAAGAGATTCGGCCTCGGCCACAATCTTCTCTTTCTCAACAATAATCTGCTCGCGACGAGCAGCTTTTGCAGCGGCTTCTGAGGCTTTCTTTGCTTCGTACGCTTCACGATTACCTTCGATGAGCGGAGTAATCTGTTCAACAGAATTAGCAAGTGCTTCGAGATCGCCCACGCCATTTAGCTCTGCGACCTGTGCGCGAAGACGCTTCACTGCTTCATGAGCATCTTGTGGAACCATTGCACCACTTGTAACGCGGGCTGCAGTAAGCGCAACTTCCGATGCAAGTGCTTCAAATTTGCGAACAAAGTAATCGAGCGCTTCTTCCGCTGACTTACCTGGATAAGAACCAACAGCCTTTTCACCTGAACTTGTGCGAACGAAGACGGTGCCATCTTCACCTACGCGACCAAACTCGGCGGGGTTGCCGATGAGTGCAGATGCTGCGCTCAAAGCCGGTACGTGTGTATTGGCCATCTCAGATGGTGTGTGGATCTCGGTCATGGTCGTCCCTTTCAGCGCGTCGGCAGATGCCTTCGTTATGCAGCGGTTGTAATGAGTAAAAGGTACCCTGTCCTTCTTCGCAGCGAAAATCTGCGCCTCGGAGCGCGCTCACGAAAGGTCCATTTATGCTGATTCGTAGCTTTCCCGCCCCAATGTACGGAACTAATTGTTGGGTGATTGCCTCTGGCAAGGGTAGTGAGTGCATCATTGTTGACCCAGGGATGCCTGATATCTCGGCGGAGATTGAACTTATCGTCTCCGAGGAAGGGCTCAAGCCGGTCGCCGCCCTGTTGACTCATGGCCATCTCGATCATACTTTCTCAATAACGGCGCTAGCTGATGGCTACGGAATACCGGCATATATTCATTCAGAGGATCGTCGTTTCATCGCTGACCCAGCTGGAATCCACAGTCCGCAATTTCGTCAAACAATTTCGGCGATGAGCTTTGCTGAACCACAAGATACTCGCACCCTTCGAGATGGCGAACTACTCAATCTTGTTGGTATCTCAATCAAGGCGATTCACGCACCAGGTCATACCCGAGGATCGTTGATGTTCTTGCTCAATAATGAGTTTTTGCTCAGCGGCGATGTTCTCTTCTCTGGAACCATCGGGCGCACAGACCAGCCCACGGGAAGCGCAGCTGATATGAAAGAGACGCTCAGGAAGAAGATTCTTCCTCTGGATGATGCAATTGAAGTTCTTCCGGGACATGGACCACAGACGACAATCGAAAATGAACGCAAAAGAAACCCATATCTGAAAGAATTGCGGTAGGAAGAGGTGGGTATGAAGAACGAGAAGATTCAAGCGCCGAAAGGGGTACGAGAGTATCT
>CAESAK010000015.1_pt1 | contig 11244 bp, 6 predicted proteins | sample 7263581 | NCBI WGS metagenome assembly CAESAK01 (sample SAMEA6814088, study PRJEB35770) | uncultured Candidatus Planktophila sp. | biome: Freshwater; feature: Freshwater reservoir; material: water | place: Czech Republic | collected 2017-05-23 | depth 30m m | reverse complement strand
CCCAGAAGAGCTCGCTAAAGAGCTTGATATGACACCAGAAAAGGTTGTCGAAGTTCAGAAGTATGGTCGCGAACCAATTTCACTTCACACGCCACTTGGTGAAGAAGGAGATTCTGAGTTCGGAGATCTCATTGAAGACTCTGAAGCTATCAAGCCAGAAGAGTCTGTAACTTTCACAATCTTGCAGGAGCAGTTGATGCAGGTGCTCAGTGGACTCACAAGTCGTGAAGCCGAAGTTATCAAGGCTCGCTACGGACTTACAGATGGTCAGCCAAAGACCCTTGATGAAATCGGAAAAGTTCATGGCGTAACCCGCGAACGTATTCGTCAGATCGAATCAAAGACAATGTCGAAACTGCGCCACCCATCACGTTCGCAAGCTCTGCGCGACTATCTCGATTAAGACGTAACAGTGTCAGATAACGTCAAAGTCTTTGTAAACCCAAAGAGCGGATCCATTCGCATTACGGGAACAGTTGAACTTGTCGACGCTGATGGCAAGGTGACTGACACGGTCGAGAATCCGAAGCTCTGTGGCTGCGGCCTCTCGAAAGATAAGCCGTACTGCGATGGCTCGCATAAAGAGAAGACCCGGCAGTAGTTTTCTTGGCTTAGCCTGCCTCTCCCCGTAAACTGCCAGCATGAAGCGGATAATGGGCCTTTCCTTGACCATTCTGATTCTTGGGTCCATGCTTTCGTCGATTCCTGCTTCTGCTGTTGTTGCAACTAATCCAACGCCCGATTGCTCAGCAGGAACCACATGCACAATCACATTTACCTACACAGGTGACTACTATTCATGGACAGTCCCATCTGGAATCACGAGTATTACCGTTGATGCATATGGAGCTGAGGGCGGTCGATCAAATTTTAGAGCGAACACTGCTGTCCCGGGCAAAGGTGGCCGAGTACAGGCGACGCTGAATACAACTTCAGGTGAAGCCCTTCACATCTATGTTGGTGGCGCAGGTTCGAGTGTTACTTCTATATCTGCTAACTCTGCTTCTGCTGGTTGGAATGGTGGAGGCAGGGGCGGCTTTGGAAATGGTTCAGGCTATTGGGGTGCCGGAGGCGGTGGAGCCACGGACATACGCACAACAGCAGGATTACTAAGCACTCGTATTTTAGTTGCGGGCGGAGGTGGTGGCACGGCCTGTAACGGCTGCAGTGAAAATGGCGGTGATGGTGGCGGATTATCTGGCGCTCCCGGCGCAAACACTCCAAACGGTGACACTGGTCCGGCTGGTGGAGGCACGCAAGTTGCCGGAGGAAGGGGAGCAACATATTCAGGTTGGGGGCCAGCTCAGGCTGGCGCGCAAGGTCTTGGAGGAAATGCTCAAGCAAATGAATCAACAGCTAGTTCAGCAACTCTAAGCGGTGGCGGTGGCGGTGGCGGTGGTTACTTTGGTGGCGGTGGCGGATCTTGGGTAGGAGGCGGTGGCGGATCTTCCTTTACAGATGCAGTGAGAGGGTCGTCGGTGACGCACACGCAAGGTGCTCGAACTGGAAACGGAACTCTTTCGATTACGTATCTGAATTCACCTCAACCAACAACTTTCTCAACATCTCAATCATCTCCCACAAATATATCCGCAGCAACGACAGTCACTTACTCTCTCATTCTTTCCCAATCTGTCTCCGATTTAACGGCTTCGGATTTTCAATTCGGTGGAACATCGACATGTAATACCCCTGGGCTATCTGGATCAACAACTACTTACACAGTCACCGTCACTAATTGCACCGAAGGTGCTTTGATTTTGCAACTGAAAGCCAACTCCATAACGGGAACGTCGACAGGCCCAGTGTCAATTAGTTCTGCCAACACTGTGGTGATTGACCGCACCGCCCCCACCATCTCATCTGTGACAGCCCCTTCCAATGCCACTTATAAACCTGCAGATACGCCTACTTTCACCGTCGCCTTCTCAGAATCCATCACCGTCACCGGTACTCCGCGCCTGACACTGACAGTTGGCTCAACGACGGAATATGCAAACTTTGTATCACTAACTGATTCCAGAACAGCTTTATTTAGATACACAGTCGCATCAGATCCCGTTGAATTCGATACCGATGGCATCACACTTGCCACATCTTTAGATCTCAATAGCGGCACAATCCGCGACCTTGCTACCAATGCGATGACTAATGCCTCTCTCACTGCGCCCACATTGTCTTCAGTCCTTGTTGCACAACCCCCTGCAGCTCCCACTGTTGATTCGATTACCGCCACATCAGGAACCCTAACCGTCTATTTCACTGCAGGTGCTGCGCGGGGATCGACAACATCGAATTATCAGTTCTCCACCAACAACGGTGGCGCCTGGAGCACGAGATCACCGGTTGCAACGACTTCACCACTTGTGATCTCAGGACTGAATAATGGCCAGGGTTATCAGGTGCGCCTTCGCGCAATCTCCAATGCAGGAACATCAGATTCCTCTACTGTTGTCAACGAGACTCCCACTGCAGTTTCTGTCGCAGGTGATTCCACACTCATCCTTACTTACGGATCGAGTGCATCGACATCTGCATATTCGGCAACCGGTGGCACCAGCACATACACCTGGTCACTTGGTTCATCGCTGACTGGAATCACGCTAAGCGGAACAACCGTGACTGCATCCTCATCAACTCCTGCCGGAACATATTCACAGAGTGTCAGAGCAACTGATGGCAACTTACAAGTCGGCACACGATCTCTGACGATTACCGTCAATAAAGCTTCAACGACAATTACTATCGCACTTCCTAATAGCGCAACGAGTGCGGCACTTGGAGGAGCGGTCACCATCACTGCAACTGTTCCTAGAGCTGGAGCTGTGAACTTCCGATTAGGCGGCTCCACCATAAGCGGTTGCGGATCAGCAGCTGCTGCAACAACGACAGCAACCTGTTCCTGGACTCCGGCATCACTCGGCTCAGTATCGCTCACTGCCATCTTCACACCGACTGACACATCGAACTTTGAGACATCGACATCAACAACGCTTTCGATCACTGTCGTTAACGGAGTCTCTACGGTCACGCTCTCATTGGCCGGAGGAACAACGACTCCACCTAAGGGCCAAGCGATCAACATCATTGCAGCCGTAGATCAAGCAGGGCGGATTACCTTCTTCGTCGATGGCAAGAGAGTTCCAGGTTGCATCAATCGAGCTGCATCCGTTGGAAATATCAACTGCTCATGGAAGCCTGCAGTGCAAAAGGTTTCAGTCATCACTGCTTCACTCAATCCGACGAATAGCGTCTATAACAACTCAACGTCGAGCCTGCGCGTTCAGGTGATACGCAGAACAGGTACTCGCGGCTAAAGCCAACATATAGTCTGTTTTATACAGCTCAACCATTCGCGTAGTATTGCAACCATGAAGATGAGGCTGATTTGGGTGGTGGTTGGATCCATTTTCCTCTCAGTCCTAAGCGCTGCTCAATCTGTCGCTGCTCCTCGTTTTTCATTTACGACCGCCTCTGCCTCAGGTATTTCTGGTCCTACACAAACACAGATCAACTCTGCTTATTCCGGCACAGCTCTTGCTGGCTTAGTAACAATCAATACTCAAGGCATCCAGGAATGGACTGTCCCAACTACTGGCGACTACACCATTGAGTTTGCAGGAGCGTCTGGCGGGTACACACCTGGTGCATTGGGTGGAAAAGGTCGCATCATTAAAGTGCAGGCAACGCTTACTGCCGGCCATGTGCTGAAGATACTTGTGGGACAAGAAGGCGGGCGCTTTTACTTTACAACTGGATATGCAGGCGGCGGCGGCGGCGGAACATTTCTTTACAACGTTACTACCTCATCATTTATTGGCGTTGCAGGCGGTGGTGGTGGCGCAGCACAAGGAGATAGTCAATATGTTTCCACGCAACCAGGTGTTAATGCAGCAATCTATTCCTCTACAAGTGGAACAGCAGGCACTTCATATTCAGGATCATGGGATGGCGCGCAGAACGGTGGTACATCAGGTTCTGCTGGAACCGCAGCTTTAGGCGGAGGTTCTGGAGCAGGAATAAATGGAAATGGTAGTGCTGGCAGCTTTGCCGGTGGCGGCGGAGGCATAAGTTTTGCAAATGGCGGAACTGGCGGCGCGAATCGGATTCAAGGATCGACCGCGACCACAAATGTTGCAGGCGGCTTCGGCGGTGGCGCAGGTGCAGGAATCTATGCAACTTATGACATGGTCGGTGGCGGTGGCGGTGGCTACTCAGGCGGTGGCGGTAGTGGAACTCGCGTGGGCGCAGGTGGCGGAGGTGGAAATTTCTACACCGGCACATACATCAGCAACGGATTAAACACAGGTAATGGTTTTGTAACTATTCAAATGGTTGGCGCACCAACTATTGCTTTATCTTTGGCAGGAAGTGTAAATACTGTCACTAAAGGTAGTGCAATCACAATTTCCGCTCTAATCGATGATGGCGGTCGAATCACTTTCTTCGCTGATAATAAGCGTATTCCTAATTGCATTAACGTTGCTGTCTCGGCTGGCACCATTACTTGTACATGGAAGCCACCGGTTCAAAGAGCAGTGACGTTACGAGCGATTTTGACTCAGAACGGGTCAGAAGTTGCCCGTAGCGAATTAAATGTCTCTGCAAAGAAAAGAACGAGCACCCGCTAGAAGCGAGTGCCTGACTGGTGGTAGGGTGAAAAAGTGATGAGAAAGATTGTTTTATTCCTCGTACTCGCTGCTCTTACACTTGCTGTTTATGGCTTGGGTATTTCAAAGAACCCCATTGTTACTTTAATTCCATTCCTAGTTCTGGGAATTTACCAAAGTATAGAAAAGAGATTAGAACGCAAAAAATTGCAGTAATGCTCTTTTGTGCTTAAATCTATTTTGTTTCAACCAAGCGATTTGTCTCATCTTGGATCTTCACAGCGACAGTAGCCAACTTCTCGGCATACTCCTTGCCATGGTGTGCGCAGAACATGAGTTCGCCACCTGATGCTAATTGAGCTCGAACATAGGCCTGAATCGATGCAGGTGGGAAGATCACCAGCAGAGTTGAGAACCCAAAATTCTGTGGCTTCGGCCTCTCGAAAGATAAGCCCTTCTGCGATGGCTCGCATAAAGAGAAGACTCAGCAATAGTTTTCTTGGCTTAATCCGCTTTACGCTTTAAACTTTATCCGTGAAGCGAGTTCGTGGTCGACTGGCACTTAGTTTAAGTATTCTCGCCGGATCTCTAGTTGGTGTCGAGTTGCCAGCTGCAGTAGCAGGGACAACTTACACTTTCACGACCGCAGGCGCTTCGGGTCGTACAGGTCCAACGCAATCTCAAGTTACTACTGCTTATGCAAGCACAAATCTTGCAGGTGCCGTCACAATCAACACACAAGGAATTCAAGAGTGGACTGTTCCTTTTTCGGGACAATTTAGAATCACTGCCAAGGGGGCTGCGGGAGGCAATGGTTATTACAGCGGTTCGCAGAGCGGCGGGTATGGTGCACAAACAATCGGAACTTTCTCCTTAACTTCGGGCACAGTGTTAAAAGTTTTGGTGGGACAACTTGGTGGTTCTCGCGTAACAAATGGTGGTGGCGGAGGCGGCGGTGGTTCATTTGTGGTCACTGGCTCTGGCACGATCTTGGCAATCGCTGGAGGCGGAGGCGGCGGTGGTGGTCGAAACCCTACGACTGGAGTAAATGCTTCTCTAACGACAACTGCGACTTCGGACGGTAGTGGACTTGGTACTGCGGGAACATCAGGAGGCGGCGGTGCTCCATTTGACTCAGTGTGGTGCGGCGCTGGTGCCGGCGGATATTCTGGTAACGGAGTTGGAGTTTCCAACTGTCTATATGTGGCAGGAAATTCATTCACAAATGGCGGCATCGGCGGCGATGCCATTGGAACTTATCCAACAGCTGGTGGTTTTGGTGGTGGCGGTGGTGTTGGCTATGCCGGTGGTGGTGGCGGTGGATACAACGGTGCACCAGGTGGCCGAGGTGATGCTTTTTACCCCGGCGGTGGTGGAGGCTCTACCTTCAACTCAGGGAGTGACGTTACGACTTCGCAGTTAACTGCCTTAGCCGATGGTGGAGTTACGATTGAATTCCTTGGATCTATTGGAACAATTTCGGTAGTAGCCGCCGGAAACGTGAAATCCACAAATAAAGGTATCGGGATTGCTTTAACTGCCACATTAAATTCAGCAGGAAGAGTAACTTTTTATGCAAACGGAAAACGCATTCCTGGGTGCATCAACCAAAGTGCCTCAATTGGAAACAAAGTTTGCACTTGGAAACCAACTGGAATTAGAGATACAGCGATATACGCGACTCTATCCCAAAACGGGAGCGTTGTTGCAGTCTCATCGACATTAACCATCTCGGGAACAAAAAGAACTGGCCCCCGCGGTTAGCGAAGGCCTGTCTCGGTAAAATTATTTAATTACTTAGTCTCAACCAAGCGATTTGTCTCATCTTGGATCTTCACAGCGACGGTAGCCAACTTCTCGGCATACTCCTTGCCATGGTGTGCGCAGAACATGAGTTCGCCACCTGATGCTAATTGAGCTCGAACATAGGCCTGAGCGCCGCAACGATCGCAACGATCTAAGGCATTTAGAGGTGTGGTTTCGAGAAGTACTTGCTCGCTCATCGCTCTCTCCGTCCGACAGTATCTAGACCATTCGGCCTACGACATTGGAACATCATGCCAGTAACTTTTATTCCCCGCCCGTTAAAATTCATTTATTTTCACCCATTTATCGACATCTATCAGTATGTGAGATGGCTCGCGGCGCGCTTACCTCGTTGCAAACCATTCGCTGACTATTCTTGCCCACCGTGACTGATAATAATGAGCTGAATTTTGACGCTCCAGCAGAGGCCAAAGATACCTATACCGCCAAGGATTTAGCGGTCCTTGAGGGCCTTGATGCCGTTCGTAAGCGCCCAGGCATGTATATCGGATCTACCGATTCACGTGGCCTCATGCACTGTCTCTGGGAAATTATTGATAACGCAGTTGATGAGTCACTGGCTGGTCATTGCAAGAAGATTGAGATCAATCTCGAGGCAGATGGTTCGGTTGAAGTCCATGATGATGGTCGTGGTATTCCAGTTGATAAAGAGCCAAAGACTGGTCTGACTGGTGTTGAGGTTGTTCTTACAAAATTACATGCTGGTGGCAAGTTCGGCGGAGGTTCATATGCCGCATCAGGTGGTCTTCACGGCGTAGGTGCATCTGTTGTAAATGCACTTGCTGAACGACTTGATGTAGAAGTTGACCGTAACGGCAAAATTTATTGGATGTCCTTTAAGCGCGGAACGCCAGGCATCTTTGATGGTGATGGGCCAAAGGCAGAATTTACCGAGCACTCAGGTTTACGCGTCATCGGCAAGATTTCATCAAAGGTGACAGGCACGCGAGTTAAGTGGTGGTCAGATCGTCAGATCTTCCTGAAGGATGCATCCCTTGATATCGAAGAAGTGTATGCACGTGCGCGTCAGACATCGTTTCTTGTTCCTGGTTTATCGCTGACCGTTAACGATAACCGCAGCAAGGAGAAGACAACACAAACTTTCTTCCATAAGGGCGGAATCTCCGAATACTGTGATTTCTTACAACCTGATCAGCCGGTAGGAGAGGTCATTCGTATCTACGGCACAGGCCACTATCAAGAGACTGTTCCGGTACTCGATGACAAGGGACATATGGTCTCTACCGAGGTCGAGCGGGACATGGAAGTTGATATCGCGATGAAGTGGGGCGAAGGATTTGATTCCACTATTCGTTCTTTCGTAAACATTATTGCAACACCGAAGGGTGGAACTCACCTCCAGGGCTTTGATCGCGCAATTACCAAGTCATTTAATGAGGCTATGCGCAGCGCGGGATTTTTGAAGAAGAACGAGGCAGATGTCATCAAAGATGACGTGATGGAGGGCATCACCGCCGTCATCACCGTGCGTATGTCAGAGCCTCAGTTTGAGGGACAGACTAAGGAAGTTCTCGGCACAGCTGCTGCTACAAAGATTGTCAGCCAAGTTGTCGCCGACAAGCTAAAAGAATTCTTTGCCACAACTCGCCGTATCGATAAAGCCAACGGCAAGTTGATCATGGAGAAGGTTGCGGGCGCATCGCGCACTCGTATCTCGGCTCGTGCCCACAAAGATATTCAGCGCCGCAAGAACGCACTCGAGTCATCTAGCTTGCCAACGAAGCTATCTGATTGTCGTTCAGAGGATGTTACTCGCACAGAGCTCTTTATCGTTGAAGGTGACTCAGCGCTCGGAACAACAAAGGCAGCTCGTAACTCAGAATTCCAAGCAATCTTGCCGATTCGCGGAAAGATTCTCAATGTGCAGAAAGCTTCACTTTCACAGATGCTCGATGATAAAGAGTGCGGATCAATTATTCAGGTTATCGGCGCCGGCTCCGGCAAATCATTCGAACTCGATGAAGCTCGCTATGGTCGCGTTATCTTGATGTCAGATGCTGACGTCGATGGCGCACATATTCGTTGCTTGCTACTTACTTTGATGTATCGCTACATGCGTCCACTCATTGATGCTGGTCGCGTCTTTGCTGCTATTCCTCCACTGCACCGTATTGAGGTTATGGGTGGCGGCGGAAAGAAGGGCTCTTTCCTTTACACATACTCAGATGATGAGATGAAGAAGGTAACTGCTGAGCTCACTAAGCAGGGCAAGCGCTGGAAAGAACCTATTCAGCGCTATAAGGGCCTGGGCGAGATGGATGCAGATCAGCTCCGCGAAACCACGATGGATCCTGATGTGCGCACACTTCGTCGTATTACCGTCTCAGATGCTGCAGCGGCAGAGTCAATGTTTGAACTTCTGATGGGTTCAGATGTTGCGCCACGCAAGGAATTTATCGCTAATGCTGAAATCGATCGCGATTCAATCGACGCTTAAAAAGTTGTACTAAGTCGAGTTTTAATCGATAGAGACGAGATCGAAGTACTCGTCTTTCCAAATATCTTCATCGCCATCTGGCAACAAGATTACGCGTTCAGGCTTAAGGGCCTGCACAGCGCCTTCATCGTGAGAGACCATCACAACAGAGCCTTGATACTCACCTAACGCTGCCAGAATCTCTGCACGAGAAGCTGGATCAAGGTTGTTTGTTGGCTCATCGAGCAACAAGACATTTGCACCCGATACAACAATCGTGGCGAGTGCCAAACGAGTTCGCTCGCCACCTGATAAGACTTTTACTGGCTTGTGTACATCATCGCCGGCAAAGAGGAATGAACCCAGAACGTTGCGAGCCTCTGGTTCGCGGATATCAGGAGTTGCCGACATCATGTTTTCTAGGATTGTTCGCTCGAAATCAAGGGATTCGTGTTCCTGCGCGTAGTAACCAATCTTGAGTCCATGTCCATGCTCGACAGTTCCAGTATCGGATTCAAGTTCGCCGGCAAGAATTCTCAGCAGAGTTGTCTTTCCGGCGCCGTTAAGGCCAAGGATGACAACGCGCGAACCTTTATCAATGACACATGAGACGTCAGTAAAGATTTCAAGTGATCCGTAGTTCTTGGAAAGCTCTTCACCCGATAGGGGAGTCTTGCCACATGGAGCAGGAGTTGGAAAACGAAGCTTCGCAACTTTATCTGAGACACGAACATCTTCGAGAGATGAACGAAGCTTCTCGGCGCGACGTAACATTCCTTGTGCTGCAGTTGCCTTAGAAGCTTTAGCGCGCATCTTCTCGCCCTGCTTCTGCAAGATCTCAGCGCGCTTTTCAGCGTTTGCTCGCTCTTTCTTGCGGCGGTGTTCATCTGCTTCACGCTGCAACAGGTACTGCTTCCAACCCATGTTGTAGACATCAATGACATTGCGGTTGGCATCGATATAGAAAACTTTATTTACGACAGTTTCGATGAGATTAACATCGTGAGAGATGATGACAATCCCACCTGAATAGTTTGTTAAATACTGACGGAGCCAGACAATTGAATCTGCATCTAAGTGGTTAGTGGGCTCATCGAGCAGCAGTGTTTCAGCGCCCGAGAATAAGATGCGAGCTAGTTCGATACGACGGCGCTGACCGCCAGAAAGCGTTGCAATTTCATTGTGAAAGACGCTCTCAGAGACACCAAGCGAAGATGCAATTGCTTCTGCCTCAGATGTTGCTGTGTAACCACCGGCGGCGTTAAATTCTGCATCAACGCGGGTGTAACGTTCAAGGGCTTTCTCGAGTTCTTCACCTTGAGTCGTTGATAGTTCAAGTTCGACCGCGGTCATGCGACGGGCAATCTCATCGAGACCGCGAGCAGATAAAATTCGATCAATCGCAGTTCCCTGATCTTCGCCAGTGCGAGGATCTTGGGGGAGATAACCAATCTTTCCGGTGCGCTGAACTGCGCCACCTGCCGGAAGATTCTCGCCAGCAAGAACTTTGGCTAATGTGGACTTTCCGGCGCCGTTACGTCCGACAAAGCCGACTCGATCTCCGCTATTAACGCGAACGTTTACTCCGCTGACCAGCAGACGAGCACCGGCGCGAAGTTCTAGGGCAGAGGTTGAAATCACTGGTGCAGTTTACGCACTTGCAAGACGAGTGCGACGCGGTACCGCATACGCCTTCGATACAGCAGTGAGCTCGTCAGAAACCTGCTTGCGCATCGCTTCTTCTGACTTTAAGAGCGTGGTCAAGGCAGCAATTGTCGCCTTAAGTTCTTTTGATTCGTTCTCGAGCTCAAGCTTGCTCATCTTGGTCAGACGGCGAAGTGGCATATCGAGGATGTAAGTCGCTTGCTCATCATTGAGCTTAAATCCATTAATGAGCGCCTCTTTTGCAGCAGCTGCATCATCTGATCCACGGATAATTTTAATGACCTTATCAATATCGATAATCGCCTTGAGCAAACCATCAACTAGTGAGAGGCGATCTTCTGCCTTCGCCTTGCGATACTCAGAACGACGACGGATAACTTCAATGCGGTGCTCGATAAAGACCTGTAGGAGCTCCTTGAGACCAAGAGTTTGTGGGCGACCCTTAACGAGAGCGACGGCGTTAATCGCAAAGCCATCTTCCATCGGAGTGAGCTTAAACAGTTGCTCGAGGACTGTCTCTGGTTCGAAACCATTCTTGAGCTCGATAACAACGTTTGTTCCGGTCTGGCCATCGGTGAGATCAACGATATCCGAAATACCTTGAATCTTCTTCGCCTTAGCAAGATCTGCAATTCTTTCGACAATCTTTTCAGGACCGACATTAAAGGGAAGTTCCTTAATGACGATACCCATCTTGCGAGATGT
>CAESAK010000014.1_pt1 | contig 11453 bp, 8 predicted proteins | sample 7263581 | NCBI WGS metagenome assembly CAESAK01 (sample SAMEA6814088, study PRJEB35770) | uncultured Candidatus Planktophila sp. | biome: Freshwater; feature: Freshwater reservoir; material: water | place: Czech Republic | collected 2017-05-23 | depth 30m m | reverse complement strand
GTTAAGGAATGCGGTGATAGTGAGGCCGGCAAGAAGCCAACCAAAGAGATTTGAAAGCGGGACATCGGGCGTAAATGGCACATGCGCGCCAGGAACTTCCCAGGTCCATCGCCCGGCACTCACCATTTGCGGATCAAGAAAGAGATCCCAAGCAGCTAAGAGTGCGCCACCATATAAGAATGTCCACTTCTTGGTGATGGCTCGAGCTGCAACCAGAGTTGGGTGAACCATCATCACCCAGGCAAATGGAACTACAAGTGGAACTTCAAATATCTGCAGACCGAGAGTGTCACTGTATTGATAGACACCGAATGGCCAGCCTGTATGGACGCCAATGAGTTCAATAAAGTAGCCAAATAGAACTGTCGAAATAAAATAACGAAGTAAATACTTTGTGCCATAAGATAGAAATGCATGTAACAACATTGCAAGAGCACCGCAATAAACAGATGCAATAGTAATAACTCTCAGCACATCGCCATCAACGAGCGGATAGCTCATCTGCAGTGCGATTGTTAATCCAAGAGTGCCACCGAGTGCAAGCTTTGATCGTCCAGAAAGTCCATGGCGGCGCCTGCGTGGGGTGTAGTGCCTAATGGACATGAGTGAATTCTGCCGTATTTACCAGATCAAAGCGCGCGAAGAGCTCCTCGCTATACCAATTGAACTTGGCTGTATCTTCGATTGCTCTACGGTGAGGAGCATTCTTGTAAGAGAAGTCACGTAGTGCGCGTTCTGAGCTCCAAATGGATAGCGTGCCCTGCAAACCAATTGGTGCCTCACCAATGCCAATTGAGTAGAGCAAGCCATCTGCCTTATGAAGATCCTCAACTACCGGAGGGATGGAGCGCCAGAAGCGAATTGCTTGGCTCCATTTCAACCGTGCCCGCGTGATTGCCACAACTGGTCCACCAGTGCGCGGAGCTGTTGAAATCGTAAATGGCTCTCGTCGTGACCACATGCCATGAGATGAGACTGGATTGAGTTCTAATCTCTGAGTAGCCACTGCTCGTTTTTCCCAGGCACGGATAAATGAGGAAGATTCAACAACTTCGAGATCATCTGCAACAAAGAGAATTGCCCACTGGTGCAAATCTGAGTCACTAGGGGTAAAAGTCTTGCCAGTGCCCGTCCCCATTAACTTTGCAAAAGTGACACTTGGAATACTACGCGCTTGTCTGCGTCCTATCGCCATCTGCAAGAATGCAAACGGGATGTATCTCTTTGGGAGAGTGTAGATATAAACAATGGTTGCCATAGAGAGAGTTCTATTTATTAGTTCTAGGGATGACTAGCTTAGATTGAGTGAGCATCTTTGCCTTTGCTTCACTTATGCCGAGCATGCTCAAGGCCGATTGAATGGCTCTATCGGCTTCGCTTACTTTTGCCCTTGGGTTTGTCGTCTGCTCTACAAGTGTAAATGCCATGATTGCATAAATATTACTTGCTGCAGCAGTTGAGTTTTCAACTTTAAGTATTTTGACTTTGCTGAGAAGTTCGATATGAGTAGCTAAATTAGTTTGGACCTGCGTGGCGGATTTTGTAATAATTCCAAAGAAGTTCACGAGAGATTTCGCATGATCAGGGTGAGTTTCATTCGCTCGCACAAAGAGGCGCATCGGAAAAACTAATTGTTCGAGTGGATCTTCAATATTAGCTACTTGCTCAAGGGCCCACTCTTCCCAAGTCTTGAACCCCCAAAGGAGGGTTGCTCCAATGAGCGCATCCTTATCTTTGAAGTGTTTGTAGATAGTGCTCACTGCAACTTGGGCATGATCGGCGATATCTTCAATGGTGACGGCTTCGCCTTTGATGGCCAAAATCTCTTGGGTGGATTTGAGTAACGCCATTCGGTTGCGAGCTACATAGGCAGCCTTCCGCCCTGTGTTCAGAGGGAGCATCAAATCCTTTGTGGGCATATGTGAAGTCTACGCGGGGGAGCTTGAAAACCTGAGGAGAATGCTTATAAAAGAGTGTTACCCCTATATCGTAATGATATTCTTATATTCATTATCACCCCTACTTACGCCTGCGGAGAGTTGAAAATGAAGAGTCGTTTCCATTCTTGGTCCTTGGTCGCCACCCTCTTGATGAGTGTCGCCATTATTCAGCTAGGCGCCCCTGTTGCAACGGCGGCAGCATCAAATACAACGACAACTATTGCCGTCTCTGACTCTTCTCCATCCATTGGCGATCTCGTGACATTTACAGTCACCGTAACGCCGGCAACGTTTTCTAGTGTGATTACAGGAAATATCGTTGTGGCCACGGGTGGTAATACTTATAAGAATCTTTGCGCAACATCCGACCTGATCGAAAATCCAAGCACCCACGTTGTAACAGGAACTTGCTCCTGGAAATCTATGTCCGGAATTGATGCAATCACGGCTTACTACAAAGGCGATTCGAGATATAACGCTTCCAATAGTTCAGCACTTTCGTCATTTTCAGTACTAGGTGTCACAGATTTGTGGATTCCAAGAATGACCGTGGGGAGTACTGGCAATAATTTGGAGGCCTGGGTTAACACAACGGGCAATGTTGCATTTAAGGTAGATGGGGCAGTCATAAGTGGCTGCGAAAGTAAGGCAGTATCAAATGGTGGAGCCACCTGCTCTTACAATTTTCCTACACCAACAACAGCATTTGGTGCGACGCATGTATTCTCAGTTGACTTTACACCGACTGGGAAAACACAAGTTGTAGATCAGTTTGCAAAACCTTTTACTCCAGATATTTACTACCTACCAAACGGTGACAATATTTATCAGTCAACCACATCTAATTTCGTATACGCGACTACAAAGCAACCTTTTGTAGACGCTGGATATATCGAAGTAGATCACATTTTCTATAAGCTCAATCGCTCAACAATGGAGGCAATGGCTGTTGGGTATGACAAATACGCTGGTCTCACTAAACTGAATTTTCCAGAAATCCTCAATGTCACAGCAGCGTTTGTACCTGGTAAAACTGAATTCGCTGGAGCATATGCAATTACCGCCATAGGTGCTTGGGCATTTCAGATGGGATTTCAAAGCCAGACACATACCCTGCTGACCGAGGTGAGTTTTCCCTCTACTCTTAAGGTAATTGGCGAAAGATCCTTCGCTGGCCAGTGTGGAATTACAAGTTTAGATTTACCGGATAGCGTTCTGTATGTCGGTCAAACGGCATTTGCTGCCATGAACAGTACCGGCGACATTAACAGACAGGGCTATTCGGGATGCACTGGTCCTGCATCGACAGGTTTAGTAAACATCAAATTTGGCGCGGGATTGATAGGAATCGGCCCTCAATTATTCAATGGTGACGGCAATATCCAGACAATCAGCTTTAGAGGTTCTCCCGCTGATTTAAAATCTTTGCATCAGTTTCACCAGAGTAGTTTAGAGATGTGGCAGATTACTCACTACGGGCAAAATGCCAACATGTACCCATTTACTGAACTCACAAATGGAAGTTGCCTTGGAAATGTGAGTTACGCGGGTAATCTGCAGGTAAATGTTCTCGCGACTCAATCAATTGCTTGGCAATATTGGGCGCAAGGGTGTTTAACAGGAACTCTCAATGTGCAGGCAACACTTTTTAAGCCGAGCCGACCAGCAGCGCCAATTCTTTCGGCGGCGACATATACAACGGCAACCGTAAACTTCACCGCCCCGGTATCCAATGGTGGCGACACGATTACTGCTTACTCAGTTGAGTATTCGAGCAACAACTTCGCGACCTGGGAGACTGCAACTGCTTCACTTGCCTCAGCATCTTCGCCATATGTGATCACAGGTCTGACGCCTTCTACTGCCTATCGAGTGCGTATAGCTGCCAAGAACTCAATTGGCACATCGGTTCCGTCACAAGCTTCTGCTCCACTGGTTACCCAAACCCCAACAGCTCCGGGAGCACCAACTGCTACCTCTGTATTGCTGGCGACAAATACTTCGGTGACGCTTGCATTTACCGCACCTGCAAGCAATGGTGGCGCAACAATTGAGTCCTATACTGCAATTTCTACACCTGATTCGGTCGTTGCATACTCAATCGGAAGTAGCAGTGGATCTGCAACCCTTACGGGGCTTCGGCCTGGCATTACTTACACCTTTACAGTACGCGCGGGAAATTCTGCCGGTCGCTCGGTAGCTTCAAATTCACTCACTTTCAAAGTACCTAAATCTCCAGTCTTGGGTACATGGCCAAACGTCTCAAAAAATAAAGCTGATGCACCATTTCTACTTATCCCGCCATCTGAGAGCGATACCGCAGCAGGTGCTTTTATCTTCTCAAGTTCTAATCCAGGCATTGTCTCGATTAATGGTGATACTGCGACAGTTGTTCAGGCAGGTAGTGCAGTAATTACTGCAACCTTCTATCCAACTGATACCTCAACGTATCTCACCGGAATCACAAAGACGATGACCATCTCTGTCAGCGCTGCCTCAAATGCAATCACATTTGGATCGATTGTTTCACGCGCAGTGTCCTCAGGTAGTTTTAACCTGACTGCAACCGCGCTTGGTGGAACTGTTACGTACTCATCTGCAACTTCTTCAAATATCTGTACAGTGACAAACGGGGGAGCGGTTTCAATGTTCTCTCCCGGAACATGTGTGATCACAGCGTCATCGCTCGGAAATGCCAATTTCGGCGCGGCATCAGATGTGACCCAGAATTTAGTCATCACCGCTGCTCCGCCGGGAGCCCCAACGCTGACATCGGTCTCTGTCGGCGGAACAGATGCCTCTGTAGCGACAAGCGGATATGCAACCTTGCAATTTAATGCCAACACCGAGAACGGTGGCACGATTACAAGTTACGTATTGACCGCCACTCCTGCAACAGGTTCGGCAATAACTAAGACGGTTACTGCTGGGGCAGGTACACGCACAGATTCGATTACCGCGCTTTCGCTAGGCGTTTCATATACATTCTCAGTGACTGCCTATAACGGTGGAACAGCAGGTGGTGGAACATCAGCTGCCTCGAATTCTGTGGTTAAAACTCCCGCTGCCAACCCCAATGCACCAACAAATCTTCGCGTCACAAGTGGCGACACCACACTTACTGCAAATTGGACACCGCCAGTCAGTCTTGGTGGTGGCGCTTGGGATTCATATCGTCTCTTTATCAAGCAAAGCAGTGATGTGACATTCTCTGATACTCCAACAGCAATTATCAATACTCAAGCTACGAGCACCTATCAGTTCACCGGCCTAACAAATGGCGTTGCTTATGATGTGAAGATTTGGGTTAAGACCACATCATTTACAACCGAGCTTCTTGCCAACACAGCAGCTGTCTATTTGATCCCTGCGACGGTTCCGACCGCACCGCGCATTGGGCTTGCGCAGACAGATTCAACAACCGTTGTTGCGTCATGGGCGTCAAACGGAGATGGTGGTTCTGCCCTTACTGGATACACCTTGACCCTTTCATCGGGTGCATGTAGTTACTCCTTCGTTTCAGGTACGACCTCGTATTCATGCACAATTACCGGTTTGACCGCCGGAAATACCGTCACCGCATCTTTGGTGGCAGTCAATGGCGTAGGAAACTCAGCACCATCATCTGCGAGCATCAATTACATTATAAGCGTCGGTGCGCCTACATCCGTGGTTGCTACAAACGGTGATGGAAAAGCAACATTGGCATTTGCCCTCAATAATGGTGGAGATGCAATTGTCAGCTTTGATTACTCAATCGATGGTCTTTCTTATTCACCACTGAATGCAACCTCTTCTCCTGTCACGATCACAGGGCTGACCAATGATGTGGCCTATAACATCTATTTGCGCGCTAAAGGTGCAACATATGGAAATGGTCCAAGTTCATTAGCAATTTCTGTACTTCCGCACTTAACCATCATTCCTGTCACACAAGTAGCGGTTATTCCGTCCTATCTCAAGGCAGTTACCTTTCCAGCAATCAGTAATTCAAAGACTGGATATATCTGTACGCGTGGAACCTATCAATTCATTCGCTCTGGAGGGAGCGCTGAAAGTACATCTTTAACGAGTGCGGTCTTTACGTTATTTATCAATGGCGTATTGATTGAATCTACAACGTCAACGTCTCTGAGCATATCGTTCGATAAAATAGACCAGATAGAGGATTCAACAATTTATTGCTCTGTCACTATTTCGCAAGAGGGAGTAACTCAACAGTTTAAGTCTCTGGATAACTCGCTGACTAGAGTGATTACACAGGGCAAGAAGGATGCATTTGCAATTGCAGCCGCTGACTACCAAATTGCGCGAGATGCTGCTTATGCTCTTCGAATTCAAGGAAATGTCGAGAGCACTCTGGCCTGGAGAAAATCTCTGGATGTGGCCCTAGCAAAGCGCACTACTGCTGAAGAAAGTGCAACTGCAACTTATGCGAAATTACTGGAGGAAGCGGGAATATCTCTCTTGGTTTTTGCCCCTGAAGTAAAGAAGCCTGATCCGAAGGTAGACCCTAAGGAGCCAGAAAAGCCAAATGTCCAACCGACCAGTGTGATGCGCAAAGTTGGGACAATCTATTTCGCCAATGGGACATATTTCATTAATGATGCCTCACGAAAATCACTTCTTGCGATTGCGAAGAAGATTTCGGCCGGTAGCGCTCAAATGATTTTGAGCTATGGCCACACCGATTCAACCAAGGGTGTGGACAACATCTTGTTATCAAAGAATCGCGCTCGGGCAGTTGCAGCCGTTCTAAGACAGATGCTGTCCGGTAAAAAGATTGTCACGGGTTGGTATGCATCTACAAAGCCAATCTCTACGGGTTCGTCAAAAGCTGACTTAGCGAAGAATCGCCGAGTGGAGATTTACATCAAGTAAATCTACTTTCGAATTTCGATTAAATCCCACTTGTTGCCGTACATATCTTTAAAGACTACGACTTGACCGAATTTCTCGTTTCGAGGAGTTTCGGTGAACTCAATACTGCGTGAGAGGTAGCCCTGATAAGTCTGCGCAAAATTATCGGTGTAGAGAAAGAAGCCAACGCGACCACCCGTTGAATTTCCGATTGCTTTGACCTGTTCGCTATTGGCAGCTTTTGCGAGCAAGATACGCGCGCCATCAGAACTTGGCGCAATTACTACCCACCGTTTTTCAGGGGAGAGCTCAGTATCTTCAATAAGTGTAAAACCGAGATCTTCAACATAATGCTTAATCGCGCGGTCATACTCATCAACGACAATCGCAATCATTCCTAAGGTATTCATACTTATGCACCTACCACTGCCGAAGTCGCACCTGTGCAGGCAATCAACTCTGCGTATGAAGTGGGAAAAACTCCATGTGGATGCCCAGCTGCTGCCCACACCACATCGTAATTATTGAGCGCTTCGTCGATGAGTGTTACATCAGGTTGATTACTCCAACCAATTGGGCTGACGCCACCGATAGAAAACCCGGAAAACTCTTTAACGAATGCAGCATCAACGCGCATGAGCTCTGAATATCCGAGAGTCGTTGCTACCAGATCAGTATCTACTCGGTGGCCGCCACTCGTGATGATCAGAATTACCTTGTCGTCAGGGCTTTTAAAGATAAGAGACGAGGCAATCTGGCCGACTTCAATACCCAAGGCAGAAGCAGCATCTGCGGCAGTACGGGCACTTTCACTCAGAACCGTAATTGGTCCTGCGATTGTGTTTTCTTGCATAGCAAGAGCAACACGTTTCACGGCCGACTTCTCAAGGATATGTTCCACAATGGATGACTTTAGAGGATAGATTTAGCGATATGCCAGATGATCTTGCCATTGGAATGAAAGCACGCAACTCAATCTTGGCTTCATTCCTACTGATGGGAATTGCTTCAATGGCCTGGGTGCCGCGCATCCCTGAGATCAAAGATGCAGTGGGACTCGATAATGGCCAATTTGGTCTGATGTTTGTCGGCGCGACGATTGGCTCAGTCCTAGGCGCGCAAGCGGCAGGACGCGCAATTCATACCTTTGGCTCAAGGCCGGTTATCTATATCTCCTCAGTGATTCTGCCCCTAGGTTTGGTTGCAATGGCGATATCAAAGACACCCACATCTCTCTTTCTCGCACTAATTATGATGGGTTTTGGTTACGCCCTGACTGATATGTCACTGAATTCGCAAGCAGTTGTTGCCGAAAAGATTCTCAAGCAGAGATGGATGTCTAGGTTTCACGGAATGTGGAGCTTGGGTTCTTTCATTACTACTATTTTTGGCGGCTTCATGATTGCGCACATGACTCCGGAAGAAAACTTGATTGCGGTTGCAATCTTCTCGTTTGTTGGCTTCGTTCTTGCCAATACCTTTCTGCTCTCACCTGAACGAGATGAACATGCTGGCGACGGCACCGAAGTAACAGAGGCGAAGATTCCATTCTTTGGAAAGAGCGTACTTGGACTATGGGCACTGGGCTTAGGTCTAGTGGCAAGTCTGGTCGCAGAAGGAGCAGCAAGTGATTGGGGCGCGATTTTGCTCCGCGACAATATGCAAATCACAGGTGCGGTATACACCTCTTCATTTGCTTGCTTCGCACTTGCAATGATTACTAGTCGCTTCTTAGGAGACATTGCTCTTCACAGACTTGGTGCGCGTAAGACAGTACTTCTCGGCGGGCTTATTGGAGGTGGGGGATGGGCGCTCTGCTTGGCGATTGCAATTCCGTTATCGAGTATTGATTCTGCGCGCATGGCGGCGCTCGTGATTGCCGATCTCGGATTTGTTTTTGCTGGCCTCGGAATTGGTCCCATGTTTCCAGCATTTATTTTGGCCGCTAGTCGAGTGCCCGGTGTTGCACCCGCTGTTGCAATCTCACGTGTTGGCGTCATTGGAATTGCTGGGTACTTCATCGGTCCAACGCTGACGGGGTTATTAGCTCAGGTTACTTCGCTCTCGTGGGCGATGGCATATCCGATTGGAATGATGGTGCTTGCCGGATTTATGTCGCGTGCAATTAGTACAGAAGCGAAGATTTAAAAAATCCAGGTTTCAGCTAAGGTAAAGAGCGCAATAGCTACTAGAAGCCCTGTGTAGTAATACTTTAACTTCTCTTGCGAATCACGAGAGCCTTTGCGAGAAGCTAGATTAGTAATTGCAATCGCGCTGATAGCTATGACCAGCGGTATCTTCCAATTGATTTCGTGCCAGCTCTGATTGCGAACAGCAAGTGAGGTGAGCGAGTTGAGCGCGATAATCATCAGCGACGTACCCGAGGCGGTGCTTTGCGGTGTGCCAAAGAATAAGACCAGAATCGGAATTGCGAGAAAGCCTCCACCGATGCCAAAGAGACCAGTAATTGATCCAATGAGTAGCGAGACAAAAATCAAGATTGCGACTGGCATTCGCTTTTGCGTCATTGCGAGCGGATTACGAATCATCGATAAACCAGCAACGAATAAGACAACTGCGAAGCCAGTTTTGATAAAGGCATCAGGTAACGAATCCGAGATGGATGAGAAGCCGACATTGGTGATTAATCCGATTGCCCAAATAACTATTGCATCGCGATAGAGAATCTCTTTATTGCGAGCTTTCGCAATAGCGCCAGATACGGCAGCAGAACCGACAATTGCGAGTGATGCTGTTGTTGCAAGGTGTGGGGTGAAGCTAAAGGTGTACATCAAAATTGGTACTGCAAGCATTGCGCCGCCGGCACCGATATAGCCGAGCACAGCTCCGATAAATGAGCCAGCAATCAGCGCAGCAACAATCTCCATGACGACATTCTCTCCTATAAACGAATCGTTAATACCTAGAAGAAGGAGATGGCTCCAGCGCTGGGACCGAAATCTGTGAGTGCTCCACTTGCAACGAGTGCAAAGAGAATGAGCGCAGCCCCGCCGAGTGCGAGGTCTTTGTTAAAGGCCATCTGCTCTTGCATCTTGGTATTGGCATCGCTTTCGCGCCAGAACTGATGAAAGATTATTGCGGCAAGAATGACGGTGACGGCAATGAGAGCGCTAGCGAGATCAACCCAGGTGCCGAGCAGAATGAGAATTCCACCAATCGCAAAGGAGAGCCCGCTTCCAAGAACGGCGAGCTTTGCGGCAGGCACTTTCTTATAGGTGGCGTAGCCAGTCATCGCCTCAAGGTTCTTGAAGTGGGCAAAGCCGGCGCCAATCCAAAGCAACGCGAAAAGAACTCGACCAATAATTAAAATTGCATCCATAAGAAGAGGGTAAGGGATGCAATTGCAATCTTGTCGCCTTGCTTATTCGACACGCAAAGAAGGGCCGCACCTTACGGTGCGACCCTTCTCATTACTAATCAATGAAGGCTATTAGCCAACTTTCTTAGTACGACCATCAGCCACTGGCATTGTGATGTTCTTTCCAGTGCGAACTGCTTCGATAAAGATATCGACCAGTAGATCGCGTACCTTTGCCGTAGCTGGTGAGAAGACGCCGATGTATCCATCGCCGCCTTGAACGATGTAATCCAAAGTTGCAACTGTGTAGACAGTCGAATCCTTGGCAATCGCTGTTCCATCAAGCTTTGTCACAGACACGACGCGTGAGCCAATTGGCTTACTTGAATCGAATGTGAACTTGAAGCCTGATATTTGTGGGAAGCGACCATCTGCAGGGTATGCACCGCCGACGCCATTTTCTAGCGCCCTCCAGAGCAATGTACCTGTGATGGTTGTAGTTGATACAGAGTTACCGAATGGGAAGACAGTAAGTGCATCTCCCACGGTGACATCGTATGGACCAGTAGCTGATGTAGCTGGACGTACAAGTGTCTTATCGAGCGGCGTGTATGTCTTAGCTGGGAAGGTATCGCGCATTCCACCACCATTGAGTAGTACAAAATCGGTCTTGTACTTGGCGCGAATTGCATCTGCTGTGAAGTTACCAATCGGTGTTTCGCCGGAGCGCTCTACCGCAGGTGAACCACCACGTGGGAAGACAGCAGAGACTGTACCGATCTTGACATCGAGCTTAGGTGCTAGCTGATCCTTGTAGCCCTTAACAAGCGCTGCTGCTGTTGCATCTGGAGTCAACTTTGCTGCCTCAGCCTTTGAGATGTATTCGACAGCTGAGCCAACTACTCGGTTTCTATTTGTGTCTACGCAGACCGCGGTACGTGAGTACTCCACACCAGCATTGCGAACTTCGGCAACGAGAGTTGGTGACTTACGGATATTTCCTGGAAGCGATGTTGAGTACACCAAGTGGCTATGGCCACCGTAGATGACATCTGCGCCCTTGATTTGACTTGAGAGTTCTGAGAGACGGCCAACAGGTGCGCCATTCACATTCTCAGTCCAACCTTGGTGAACAAGTGCAATAACAACTTGAGCACCCTGGGCACGAACATCTGCAATTGCAGCATTAATACCCTTAGCGCTTGAATCAATCACGATTTCGCCAGAAGGTCCAACGAGGTTGCCAGGGAATACCTGCTCGACTGTTGATTCTGTATTTGAACCCACGATGCCAATCTTGATTCCGTTACGTTCCACAATTGCGTATGGCTTTG
>CAESAK010000013.1_pt1 | contig 11559 bp, 12 predicted proteins | sample 7263581 | NCBI WGS metagenome assembly CAESAK01 (sample SAMEA6814088, study PRJEB35770) | uncultured Candidatus Planktophila sp. | biome: Freshwater; feature: Freshwater reservoir; material: water | place: Czech Republic | collected 2017-05-23 | depth 30m m | reverse complement strand
GATGGAACATCCCAGTGGATCTCATCTGAAGAATCTCGTGCCGACGTGCAAATTTTGCGCGCACAGTCAGATGCAATTCTGGTTGGAACCGGAACCGCTCTGGCTGATAATCCAACGCTACGTCCGCGCCTTGAAGGGGCAACAAATCCTTTGCGCATCGTGATGGGTAAGCGCGCCGTACCAGCGAACTTCAACCTTAACGATGGCGCCAGCGAGACGATTTATGTGAAGAGCCATGAAATCGGTGAATTGCTTGCAGAATTAGATAAGCACAAGCTCAACCAAGTGTTGATAGAAGCGGGACCTACATTGGGAAGCGCACTCCTGAAGGCAGGAGTTATCGATGAGGTCGTGATCTACCAAGCACCAATAGCGCTCGGCGCAGGTTCTTCATGGCTTGAAGATATTGGAATCACGACTCTTGCAAGTGCTCAAAAGTTAGAACTCATCTCATCCGAGATTTGTGGCTCGGATATTAAGTCACGCTACAGAGTGGGGAATAGATAATGTTTACCGGATTAGTTGCTGAACTTGGCAAAATAACTGCAATTACACGCAGTGAGAGCTCATCTGTGCTCACCGTCCTGTCTCCTCTATTGACTCCAGATCTTTCAGTTGGAGATTCAATTGCAGTCAACGGTACTTGTCTTACCGCGACATCATTGACTATCGATTCATTCACCGCCGATGTAATGGTTCAGACGCTTTCACTTACCTCTCTCGGTTCGCTAGAAGTCGGATCAGCTGTAAATCTTGAGCTCGCAGCGAAGATGGATATGCGCATGGGTGGCCACATCGTTCAGGGCCATGTTGATGGAGTTGCCAAGGTGGTCTCTCGCACACCAGGTGAGAAGTGGGAAGAGTTCATCATTGAAGTCCCCGAAAGCCTCTCTAAATACATTGTTAATCAGGGCTCAATCACCATAGATGGAGTTTCACTGACAGTGGGCGCAATCGAGGATGTACACAATCATGTGACGCTCTGGCTTATCCCAGAGACTTTGGCTAAGACAAATCTTTCGCTCAAGTCTCCAGGAGATATCGTCAATGTCGAGGTTGATATTCTCGCAAAATATGTTGAACGCCTGATCACTAAAGGCGGTGGCAACAATGTCAATTAAATCCGCACTCGAGGAATTCGCTGCAGGAAGATTCCTCATTGTTACTGATGATGAATCTCGCGAAAATGAAGGCGATCTCATAATTCTTGCTGAAAAAGTCACAGCTGAACAGACTGCATTTATGGTCCGTCACACAACCGGAATTCTCTGCGTTGGTCTTGATAAAGCAACCGCCCGACGCCTTAATTTGCCACTGATGTTTGAGAGCAATCAAGATAAGCGCAAAACAGCATTCACTGTCTCTGTTGACTTAGCGCAAGGGCTGACAACAGGTGTCAGCGCACAAGAGCGAACTGCCACGATTAATGCACTTGGTTCATCTAACTCGACAGCCCATGACTTTGCCCGGCCTGGCCATATCTATCCACTTATTGCCAGCGAAGGCGGGCTCGGAACACGTAGTGGACACACAGAGGCAGGTGTAGCACTTGCACAGTTGGTCGGAGCCAATCCTGCTGCGCTCCTATCGGAAATTCTTGCTGAAGATGGGTCGATGGCACGCGGAGAAACTCTCCGTGACTTTGCCGAACAACATAAAATTACGATGATTACCATCAAAGAACTCACCACCTATTGGAAGGCCAATTACAAGGCTAGCCACAAGAGCGAGATAGAACTCAATTGGGCCGATGTTCAACTTCCTGAAGGTCAATGGCAGTTAGCAACCTATCCAGCGCTAAAATCTCGAGATCATGTGATTGCGCGCTTTGGAGAACCAGGCACGAATCCTTATATTCGAATTCATTCTGAGTGTTTTACGGGTGATGTATTAGGTTCGCTGCGCTGTGATTGTGGAGATCAGTTAGCGCTATCTAAGAAAGCAATTGCCGAACATGGTTTTGGATACATCATCTATCTGCGCGACCATGAAGGACGCGGAGTTGGTCTCACCGAAAAACTCAAGGCGTATCAGCTGCAAGATGAAGGACTCGACACCGTTGATGCAAATATCTCTCTGGGGCATCCAGTTGATGCTCGCGAATGGGAAGATGTGCTGGAAATTCTTCACACCCTCAAGGTCAGCAATCTCACCCTATTAACGAATAATCCTCAAAAGATTGCAGCTCTTGTGGGCGCAGGCTTTGATGTAACACAAGAACACCTTTCAGCAGAGATCCACCAGTACAACCGTTCATATATAGAAAGTAAACGAGCAAAGCTCGGACACGAAAGAGGAGATGCATAATGGCTGGCCACGCACCTGAAATAACAGTGATTTCACACCCAAAGGCAAAGGTTGCAATCATCTCTTCATCGTGGCATCTCGAGATCTGTGATGACCTCGTGGCAGGTGCTCGTCGAGCGTTAGAGGCAGCATCTGTTGCAAAGATTGAACTCTTCTATGTTCCAGGATCTTTCGAACTTCCGCTTGCGGCACAGAAGGCATTTGAAGAGGGATTTGATGCTGTTGTCGTGGTTGGTCTCGTACTCAAGGGAGAGACTCCACACTTTGATTATGTTTGCCAAGGCGTTACTCACGGCGTTATGAATGTACAACTCAAATTCTCAAAGCCAATTGGTTTCGGCGTACTCATGTGCGACGACTTACTGCAGGCAATTGCGCGTTCTGGAGTTGTAGGTAGTAAAGAAGATAAAGGTTATGACGCGGCAATCGCCGCTCTCGCCCTCATTTAAAGTAACTAAAAGTAGTTTTAAAAATCTGCTCGATTGCCTTACTACTGAGTTGGAGAAGATGTATTATTTAAAACAAGAAACCGCCCACAAAGAGTTATCTAAGTGAACGGCTCCTTGACTTCCTGTTAAGAAGTTTCTGAACGCCCGCCGCGATTACGGTGGGCGTTCTTAATTTCTATTGCTAGAAGGATTAACTTTCCGATACTCATAATGAGTGAGAGCCAATCTAGAATTTTCATAACATTTCCCTTCTCTACTCTGCAACGGATGCTGCAGAGATTTCGGGCTTCACCAGGGTGACAGATCCGAATCGAGAAGTGAGTGGAAGTTCGCGAAGGTTAAATTAGGTTGATGCCAGTGATTTAAGCAGATTGCAGCTACTGTGGATAAAGACTTTGGAGTCTTACGCTAAGCGACGAGAAGCGAACGCTTTGAAAGGCCCATCCAAAAACCATCAATCAATGTCTCTGGTGCCGCATCGATATCGTTTCCTGCACCGAGTGCCACAAAGAGTGGTGTGAAATGTTCAACTGTTGGATGGGCGTAATTGACTGCCGGAGCTAAATCCTTGAAGGCTGCAAGTGAATCAATATCACCCTGTGCTAATCGCTCGGCAGCCCATGCATCAAATTCCGACGACCACTCTGGCGCCTTTGCATCAATCGACCAATCCCGCAGAAATGGTAATCCGTGGGTCATAAAACCAGAACCGATAATCAGAACTCCTTCATCACGAAGTGGGGCTAGGCGACGTCCAATTTCAATCAATTTTCCTGGATCTGTTGTCGGCATCGACATTTGCAGTACAGGAATATCGTGATCGGGGTACATCACGCGAAGTGGAACCCAAGCGCCGTGATCAAGCCCGCGTTGTGATTGATGCAGCGGTTCTGTCTTCGGCATCATCGCTGCAATGCGCGCAGCTAAGGCCGTTGCATCAGGCGTCTGATAAGTCATCTCGAAGAACTTCTGAGCGAATCCACCAAAGTCATAAACCAGGGGAGTATTTGCAAGCGGGCTTGAGATTGTGATGGGCGCTGATTCCCAGTGGGCAGAGATAATCAAGATTGCAGTCGGCTTCGCAAACTTCTCTGTAATGCCAGCTATTTGACCGCTCCAGATTGGATCATCGAGCAGTAAAGGTGCGCCGTGGCCGATGTAGAGGGCTGGCAACTTTTCCATGAGCTGATAATAACAGAAGTAGTTGAATATTCAACTACCTTGATTAGACGGTGTGCAGAGGTAAGGTTGCCGCCATGAGCGATATGTCAGCGAAGGTGCGTCAGGCCCTCGATGTTGCTGTCGCTGCAATCGGTGGCTCGCCACGAGATGGTCAGATTGAAATGGCAGAGGCTGTTGCAAATGCCTTGACCGATCGTCATCACTTGATGGTTCAAGCTGGAACAGGCACAGGTAAATCATTGGCGTACCTCATTCCAGCGTTGGTACATGGACGCAAAGTGTTAGTTGCTACCGCGACCCTCGCACTTCAACGCCAATTAGTTGAACGTGACCTTCCTGCAGTTGTTCCGGCTTTAGAAAAAGAGCTTGGCCGCGAGATTACTTATGCAATCTATAAAGGCGTAGGAAATTACATTTGCTTAGCCAAGATGAATTCAGAAGAGCCTGATCCTGATGGCGAACTACTTCTTGAATCTTCTTACCTTGAAAAGGATGCAAAGCGTTTACATGCATGGGCCCGCAGCAAGGATGTCTCGGGAGATCGAGATGATGCACCCGAGGTAGATCGCCGCGTATGGGCAGCAAATTCATTATCTGGGCGCGAATGTGTCGGCGCAGATGCCTGTGCCTGGGGAAGTAGTTGCTTTGCAGCAAAGGCGAAAGCTAAGGCTCAGACGGCAGATGTTGTCGTTACTAATCACACGCTGCTCGCAATCGAAATTGTCGATGCTCATCCAATCTTGCCCGAACGCGATGCTGTCATTATCGACGAAGCTCACGAGTTTATGGATCGCACCACCCAGGCTGTCACAGAAGAACTGACCTCTGCACGTGTCATTCGAGCTGCAGCGATGGCGCGCAAATACATGCCCGGCAAGATTTCTGAGGCCTTTACCAACGCCGCTGATAGTTTCTACGATGCGATGAGCGATTATGGAGCAGATGTAAAAGGAGATTTTACTAAGCAGGGTCGCCTAGAAGAGATTCCACAATCGCTCGAAAGCCCTATCCGCAAGGTTCGTGAGGCAGCGACCGCTGTTACGCAATCAATGGCAGCTGATGAAGAGATCCTCGATCCAGATGCTCTAGCAGAACGTGCTCGCGTAAAGGGTGCTGTTCAGGAAATTGCAACGATTGCTGGAAAGTTATTGAAGATGGGCGATACCCATGTGCTCTGGTATGAACCAACATTTTCTACGCTGCATTTAGCGCCGCTATCTGTCTCTCATGTTCTGCGCAGTAATTTGTTGACCCAGAGCCCAGTCATTGCAACCTCGGCAACATTGACCGTAGGCAGTGGCTTCGATGCAATGGCCAAGAGCATTGGATTTATCGTCGGAGAAGATGGCGACCAGGATGTTAAAGATGGCGATATAGATCCAGCTAATTTGCAGACAATGGATGTCGGTTCACCATTTGATTTTGCTAATCAGGGAATGCTTTATTTGCCGAAGCACTTACCCGAGCCAACACGAGAAGGAACATCTCCGCAGATACTCGAAGAACTCGGCGAACTCATCGATGCTGCAGGTGGTCGAACATTGGCGCTCTTCAGCTCATGGCGAGGTGTAGAAGCTGCTGATATTCACTTGCGTAAAGTTTTATCCGAGCGTCCAATTTCAATCATTACCCAAAAACGTGGAGATGCAGTTGGTCCGCTAGTAGAACGTTTTGCAGCGGATGAGACTTCAGTGTTGCTTGGAACAATGTCTCTCTGGCAAGGCGTCGATGTGCCAGGCAATTCATGTATTTTGGTTGTTATTGATCGCCTACCTTTTCCTCGCCCCGACGAACCTGTATTGGCTGCCCGCTCGGCTCTGGCTGATACCGCAGGTGGCAGCGGCTTTATGCAGGTCTCCGTTCCCCGCGCCGCGCTCTTGCTGGCACAAGGGGCAGGACGCCTGATTCGCAGTATCGACGACCGAGGGGTGGTTGCGATTATGGACTCTCGAATCGTTACCAAGCGCTACGGCCAAATCTTGCTCAATTCGATGCCACCACTCTGGCGCACCAACGATAAAGAGATAGTCAGGAATTCATTGCGACGCCTTGCAGAGACCATGAAACAATAGTTATATGCCTCGCATATCAACTCCCACCCTTGCAGATCACCGTGATTGGCGCCGTAGCCAACTCATCGAGGCTGCAGCTGCGATCGCACTCGAATCTGGTGGTGCAGCGATTACCGTGGCGGCAGTTGCTCAACGTGCAGGTTTATCACGGACATCTGTCTATGAGTATTTTGCGAGTAGCGCTGACCTCGCCGCTGATTTAGTAATCGAAGAATTTGAAACTTTTACTCATACTCTGCGCCAAGCATCGGAGAGCACAAATGATCCTTTGCAATCTATCGAGCGATGGATTAAAGAGTCACTGATCTACATTGCAGATGGTCGCCATTTACTCGCTAAAGCATTGAGCTCTATTGATATGCCTCGCGAACGTGCCGCATCAATTGGAGCAGCACACCGTGCCCTACTCGCGCCATTGCGAAGCAAGCTTGCCGAACTCGGCGTCAGCGATATTGATCTCGCGCTATCGATGATTCAAAGCATCACTGATGGAGCATCGAGGCGTATTGAGCGAGGCGACGATGCAGAGAGCGTGATTACATCAGTCACATCATTCTGCATCGCCGGCATCGAAACACTTCGCCGCTAGCTATTTGATAATGACCTTAAGGGTCGTATCCAGTGGTGCCCACATCAAATCCTTGCCGGCAGCTTTCACAGTCAGAATGCAACTCTTTCCACGGCCGACTGTCATGAGATTTGATTCAACTACGCAGCTCTTTGACTTCGACTTGTAGACCACTGAAGTACCGAAGTTAGTTAGTGCAGGAAGCGCTCTTGTCGTGCCCTTCTTAGCTCCAGTGACAGTAAACCCAATGCTCTGCTTTCCAAGAGCCAATATAAATGGATAATTGGCACGCGCCGCTTCATACTCTAAATTTCCGGCTGTTGATACTGACAGCGCACAGAGACCACTACCTTTAAGGGCAGTTAGTACTCCATTTGCGTAACTACATTCCGGTGTTGCAGATGTGATTACAACAGGCTGACCAGACGCTGATTTAGAGGTAATAACAGCCTTCGCGCGGTAAGCCAGATTTACCGGGACATTCTTTGTCAGGGCTGCGCCATTGAGAGTAATTGTTAGTACATCTGTCTTAAGGACTGGAGTTGTAATTACTCCTGAAGTAAATGTGATTGGCAGGTATGTGTCCTCTGACTTATCTGCGGTTGCAAGGTGATCGAGGCGGAAGAAGAGTCCGCACTGCGAAATAGAGCAGTCAATATCGCCTAAGTTGCCTTTAATGGCACTCTTTAAAGTAAATGCAATCGGCCCGGTAGGCAAAGCCATTCCGGGAGTGCCTGCAGTTGCAGTTGGAGTGACCCACAACAGTTGTGCACAGTTAGTAGGACGCTCGCCACTGACTACTGGCGCTAAACACTGTGAGACATATAGCCCTGACTTAGTGGGAAAATTAGTGAAGCCGCCGTTGATCAGCGATCCATTGGGATTGAGATTGGTGAGTGGCTGGCTCGACCAGGTAAAGGTTGCCGCTTCAGCTGGCGCGGATACGACAGTCGCTGAGATTGCCAGAATAGCTACCGAGATACTTCTGATTAACTTCTTCACTTTGTCTCCGCTCACGTTATTTGTCATTTATTCTTACTTGAAAACTATGGGTAGAAAGATGTCGTGGCTACGATCGCCTTCACGAATATGATCTGCTCTTACAGTGATTGCACATTTCACTTTCTTGCAATCAAACTTTCCAATCTTTCTGGTGATGCCAACCTTCTGTTGAAACCTCCCACCCGGCTGATACTCAATAGCCAGGCCCACTCCATAAGGGGGAGGGTTAGATGAAATCCATAATGAGCTATCGCCAGTTCCGGTCTTGTTTATCCCACCACCACATGGTGTTGGCGCGCTCCCTTGCTTGGGTACTACGCAGAAGGCAAGATAGATTCCGACCGTCTCATCAAAGCCCTTTCCAGTAACAGTAAGAATCGAGTTCTTACTCAAGACTTGGTTGCCGATAGAGATAGAAGATCCATTAACATTTTTAGCAGTTACGGCTGCTCCGGCAGAGCTCGTGGAGAGATTTGTTACGGCCAGCAGCAGCAGAAATGTTGGTAAGACCTGGCTTCGCATGGCAAGAGCTTATGTTTTTCCAAGGACGGCCTTCTCCGACAACTCGCCCCGAAATGTCGGCAAGAATCTGCGAGAATGCCAGATGTGAGAATTCGAGTCGTTGGCGTGCTTATTGCGCTACTTGCGACCCTGACATCGTGTTCTGATACATCGACCAACGCGATTGAAATCACATCTGCGATGGTGACATCAGTGAGCTCTTTATCGGAAGAAACCCCTCGATATTCAAAGGTAATCGCCCTCGCAAATGGTTCGGCCGAGATCATTGATTCAATGGGTTTCAAAGATATTTTAATTGGACGAGACATTGCAAGTACCGATGAGTCTCTAAAATCAGTTCCGATAGTGAGCACAGGCCACCAACTTGTAGCCGAAAAAATTATTGCGCTACAACCAGAATTAGTCATCATTGATGAATCAGTAGGCCCGCTTGATGCAATTCAAACTATTCGTTCGACCGGAATCAAAGTCGAACTGATTAATGAAGTATGGAGCGTCGGAGAAATTTCGACGAAGGTGGGTGCGATATCTGAACTCATCGGAACTCCATTAGCGGGTCAATCATTAGCAGATGAAATTCGATCAACTATCTCCGAATCAGCGAAAGCAGCGGAAGGCTCACCTCGTATTGCATTCCTCTATCTTCGTGGAGGTAACTCCATTTACTTATTAGGCGGAAAGGGCTCAGGCGCTGATTCATTAATCACCGCTCTTGGGGGAGTAGATGTTGGAGCGGCGATTAGTGATACACCTTTCTCTGCCTTCAGTAGTGAATCATTTGCTAATGAAGATCCAGAAATTCTGCTTGTCATGTCCAAAGGACTTGAATCCGTGGGTGGAGTCGATGGACTGATTGCACTGCCAGGTATAGCCCAAACGCGGGCGGGGAAAAATCGCGCGGTCATTGCAGTCGATGATTCACTCTTGCTCTCCTTCGGCCCTCGTACCCCTCACTTATTGATTGAATTAGCTGATGCAATCAAGCAGGTAAAGAGATGATTGCGCTGAAAGGTAGGGGCTCACTTCTGCTCGGCATCGTGCTCATGCTTCTACTTTTCTCGCTCTTCGCACTCAGTGTGGGAAGCGCAGAAATCGAATCTCCATGGCGCTACATATTTTCTCCATCACTGACTGGCCCAGCACATGATGTAATTTGGCAGATTAGATTTCCGAGAGTGTTAGCAGCGCTATTAATTGGCGCAGCCCTAGGTGTAGCGGGTGTGCTTTCACAGAGCGCCACCAATAATCCGTTAGCGGATCCTTCGATTATCGGAACATCTGCTGGCGCATCACTGGGAGCAACGATTGCTGTACTCCTTAACATTGCTGATATTGGAACACTTCCAACAACAATTGCAGCAGTGGTTGGAGCACTCCTTGCCACCTTGCTCACCTTTGCCTCATCACGCAGTGCGCTTCAACTCGTTATTGTAGGAATCGCAACCTCAGCACTTCTCAGCGCGATCGTAGGGTTAATTCTCACAGTTGCAAACCGCCCCGATGCGCGCTCAATCTCATTTTGGTCGCTGGGTTCTCTCGCCCTCGTGACCTCAAAATCAATCTATCTCCTAGCTCCCATAATCCTGGCTACTTCAGCAGTCGCTTGGTTTATTTCGAAGAAGTTGGATCTGCTCGCACTGGGCGATCGCGAAGTCAGATTCCTTGGTCTCAATCCCCAACGGATGCGACTTACCGCATTTTTTCTCATCGCAATTTTGATTGCCACGGCAGTGAGTACGGTCGGCTCTATTGCATTCCTCGCCCTGGCCGCGCCACACATCACACGCTTTCTGATTGGTCCCAGAAACCGATCGCTCATCATTGGTTCGGCACTAGTTGGAGCAGCTCTCTTGCTATTAGCTGACACTGCTGCTCGCACCGTTGCACCTCCATTTGAGCTACCGATTGGCCTCATCACATCTCTTATTGGCGCACCTGTATTGATTCTCTTACTCCGTCGAAGTAGGGAGGTGTGGCGATGATTAACATTGACTCGATTTCACTTGCTTATGGAAGTCATACAGTGGTGCAGGATTTCACCGCCCAGATACACCGAGGAACAATCACTGCAATTATTGGCAGCAACGGTGTTGGTAAATCAACACTTTTATCAGGTATTGCCGGCGAGATGAAGATTACTTCGGGTCTACTTCAATTGGAGAGCAGAGAAATCTCGAGTTATTCACTTGCAGAACTCGCCGAAGTTCGTTCGGTGGCGCAACAGAGTCATAGTTACTGGATGGCGTACACGGCGCTTGAGATACTGCTTCTCGGTAATGAAAATGTTTCCAATGAACGTCTGAACTACCTCACTACTGAGTTGGGATTGACTGCATTCCTTCATCAGCGGATAACTGAACTATCCGGTGGTCAATTACAGCGTATTGAAATTGCACGAGCCTTTATGCGCGAGCTGTCTTTAGTTTTACTTGATGAGCCCTTTGCATCGCAGGACTTGGCTTCGCAGGGCTCTCTCATCGAATTCTTTAAAGCCGAGCGAGAGCTAGGCAGAACAATAATTCTTGTGGCACACCGCGATCGTGGCGCTCTAGAGTGGTGTGATCAGATTATTAATTTGAATTAACAGCTCGGGCCAGCTTCGCGCAAAACTTGGATGAAGCGGTAGCCGAGTGACATCATCAAAGGCAACCCATCTGACTTCATATGATTCATCATTGAGCTCATGGCCCTCAAGGCCAGCACCTGCAACTGCGATAACGGTTGAATAGCTCCAGATTTCATGATCATCAACAAATGTTGTCAGCGCACTTATCCCAGCAGGGTTCAGCCCTGTCTCTTCCACTGCTTCGCGTATCGCAGCTTCGAGCGCGCTCTCGTGTGAATCTCTAGCACCGCCGGGAATTCCCCAGGTATCACCGTTATGAACCCATGGTGCGCGATGCTGAAGAAATATCTTTCCATCACGAACAAGTAGCAGCCCGGCCGCTCCGAATTTGCCCCAGTGCTTGGAGCCACATGCGCACTCGATCCATCCATCACCATCGCGCGCAGCCATGTTCTTACTGTATTGAGTTCTATCCACAGCCGCTCACTGGCGCGCCACAGCCGAGGTGAAGCTCAATTTATCCTCGCCACTATGTTCAAGAAACTCTCAAAATTGGTAGTGCTCGTAATCGCAATCGAACTTATCTCGCCCACTAGCCCCGCCAGGGCGGGCGATTGCGAGATAAAAACCTGTATCGAGGTTTATGTAAAAGATGGTCGATTAGTGATTGAAGGTCGACGAGGCAGCGGTCCCACATCGAGCACCACTACAAAACCAATTCCGAAACGAACAGTCAAACCTCGGGTCAGCGCTTCTCCCACACCAAAGCCCAGAGTGAGTGCGCCGCCATCTCTACCTAAAGCAGGAAAGAAACGTCCGAAGGTAAGCACTGCGAAATCAACAACATCGAGCAGCACAACAGCAGCACAGTCACTCTTTGATAAGTTGATT
>CAESAK010000012.1_pt1 | contig 12028 bp, 10 predicted proteins | sample 7263581 | NCBI WGS metagenome assembly CAESAK01 (sample SAMEA6814088, study PRJEB35770) | uncultured Candidatus Planktophila sp. | biome: Freshwater; feature: Freshwater reservoir; material: water | place: Czech Republic | collected 2017-05-23 | depth 30m m | reverse complement strand
TTTGCATTACTTACTCTCCTTTATAGCGCGGATAAAACTTTCAACTTCTTCTTCAAGCCCAGGAGCATTGTTCTTTGCCAGGGCTGCAACTTCAACTTGAATTCCCTTTTGGCGAATCCAAATGCGTCGACGTCGTCCGTAGAGCGAGGAGATCAAGCCGGCGATTGCAGCAACTCCTCCTGCAAGTGCGAACCCCTTGCCGGGATCTTGAACGATCTGAAGATTTACCCATGGAACAATCTTTTCCAGAGTAATCGAGCCCCCTGGGTAATCAAATGTCTCACCCACTTTGAGGGAGCCGAGTCCCAGGTTTGTCATCCCAGTTGTATCAATTCGATAGACAGATTGGGGCACTCCAGAATCTAGACCTAAATCACCGCTCCACACTGAGAAGAGGAGCTTGGGATCTAGCAGTTCCGGATAAATCGAAACACCACCTTCGCCTTTACTGCGCGCATATGTAGGTAACAATGATGAAACAAATCCTACTTGGGGTGTTGCATCTGGAACTTTGATTGAGCCGATAGATCGCAGGTTTCCATCTTGGGGCAGGAAAGTTACTGGTCCTTGAAATGCAACACGACCACTTTGATCACGGACTGTCACGATGGGCGAGTAACCATTTGCCTGAAGATAAACACGAGTGCTTCCAAAAGTGAGTGGCAAATTAACTTTTACAATCTGAGAGCGCTCGACACCTTCAAAAGTTGTGACAACAGATAACGTGTAGTCAATTGGTGCATTAGTTTGTGGGTTATATTTAGCAACGAAATCGTTAACTTTAATGGTAAATGGTGAAAGTTTTGAATTTTGATTCAATTTCCCGTAGTAGATTGAGTCGTAACTTGTTGGCAAACTTATGAATCTCTCCCCTACATTCACAATTGCTTCGCCACGCATACCAAAGAGTGATCCGAAGCTAACTCCAACTAAAATCAAAATTAGGGATAGGTGAAAGAAAAGATTGCCAGTCTCGCGAAGGTATCCCTTTTCGGCCGATAAATTTCCATCTTCGCGCCTTACTCTAAAACGATTCTTTTTAAGCCACTGAGCTGCCGGTTCAAGTGCATCGCCCTCAAATTGCAATTCATGAAAGTACTCAAGACGATTGAGGTTGCGTGGAGTTGCTGGCGGAAGAGCGCGCATCGCATGAAAGTGTTCAACCGAACGTGGTAGCACACAACCGATGAGGGAGATGAAGAGCAAGATATAGATTGCGCTAAACCATGGTGAGGCATAGACGTCGAAGAGTGAAAAGCGCTCATACCATCTTGCTAAATCTGGATTCTTTGAGAAAAAATCTCGAACAGCCATCGGATTTGTGGTCCGCTGCGGAACTAGTGAACCAGGAATAGCGCCGATGCCGAGCATCATCAGTAAAATCAGTGCTGTCCGCATACTTGTAAGTTGTCGCCATGCGAACCTCAGAAGCGCTGTGAAGCCGAGCTCTGGAATCTCTACATTGCTCATTAAAGAACCGGCGCAAACTCTGGAATAGATGAACGAATCCAGATCATCAGATCAAGCCATAAGCCCGTGATCTGAAGAATTCCAATCACTATTAAAAGTACGCCACCGACTTTTGTGATAGTTGCCCCTTTGCCGAGAAGAAATGCACGCAACTTCTTACTCTTATCTAGGAAGAGGCCTGAGAGAATAAATGGAATGCCAAGCCCCAGACTGTAACCAATCGAGAGTATTGCACCTCTGGTAGCGCTCGATTCGGTAAATGCCAGTAACTGAACCGTGGCTAAACCTGGTCCAATACACGGTGTCCATGAGAGTCCAAATAAAAATCCTAATATGGGTGCGCCCGCGATACCGCCGGTGGTCGACATCTTCATCTGCAAAGTGGGTGCAAAAGGGAAGATGCCCAAAAAGAGAGTACCCATCGCGATAGTGAATACTCCCAAGACAATTGTTAGCGCATCTTCATGCTGAGTAATTGTGCTTCCTAGACCTCCAAATGCTAAACCGAAGGAGGTGAAAACAAATGTAAATCCAGCGACGAAGAGTATTGAACCCAAGAGCACTCGACCTTTAGTTGACGAGAAACCAGTTGCGTAGGCGATATATCCAGGAACCAAGGGAAGCACGCAAGGTGATAAGAATGAAATCAATCCAACTAGTAGTGCCAGCGGAAGTGCGACAACCATTGATCCGCTAAATAACTGCTCTTTAATAAGGGAGATCATTCGCTCAAAACCTTATCGAGTAATTCTGAGAGTGAAGCGATGGTGACAACTCCAGAAATTCGTCCTGCCACCAATCCATTTTTATCGATGACAACAGTAGATGGGATTGCATTTGCGGGAAGAGATTTACTAAACCCAATCAATAGCGCATCATCTATTAGTGTGGGATAAGGCGAATTACGCTTTCGAACGAAAGCTTCTGCATTAACTAAATTGTCACGGGTAAGGATTCCTACAAAATTTACTTCTGAATACTTTTCAACTAATGCCGCAAGCGTCGGTTCTTCTGCCCTACATGGCGAACACCAGGATGCCCAGACATTTACAACTGCTACTTGATTAGTAGGCAGAGAGTACTGAGTTCCTAGAAGGGTCATTCCTGAAAGAGTAGGGGCTGCAATTCTTTCGCTCTCTTGAATATATGTGGTCGCACCATTACCCGCCACAAAATCTTCGCTTGCGATTTCTACTCCGGAATTTCCACAAGCAGAGAGAAGTAGCGCAAGTACTAGAAATGGCGCAAAATTCTTCATAATTTTCATCACTATTTTGGTGGCAAGAGGTGCTTAGCTGGCTCGGAGTATGAAGTATTTTCGATGAGGCCTTCGCTATCAAAGTGAAATGAAGTCACAGATGCGAGAGAGCACTCGCGCTTTCGTGGATCATGAATAAGGCGACGGCCTTCGACGGCGCTACGCAAAATCCAAATTGGAAGCTGATGCGATACAACAATTGCATCTTTACCTTGAGCTGCCTTATTGGCATCAAAGATTGCTGCCAGCATTCGAGCAATCTGCTCTTCATATGGTTCGCCCCATGATGGCTTAAATGGATTGTAAAGATAGCGCCAGGCAGAAGGATGCTTGAGCACACCATCGCCGATTCCAAAAGGTTTGCCTTCAAAAATATTTGCCGCTTCGATCAGACGCTCGTCAGTATGAATAGCAATTGAATGCGCGCGCGCTATCGGGGCTGCGGTCTCTTGCGCACGTTGCAGTGGTGATACATGGAGTGCGCCCAGATCAATCGCTTTTGACCATTCACCCAGAACTTCGGCCATCTCATGGCCGCGCTGGGAGAGAGTCCAACCAGGTTGACGCCCATAGAGAATCTTCTGCGGGTTTTCAACCTCGCCGTGGCGAATTACATGGACAGTAGAACTCATGGCGTAAGCATAAAGCGAGAAAAGGCTAGAAAAATCGTTAGGGTAGTGACATGGCGCTCACATCTAAACGTGCAGCCTTCTTCGATGTAGATAACACCCTGGTCAGGGGGTCCACCCTCTACTTTCTAGGAAGAGGGATGTATCAGCGGGGTTACTTCTCCAAGGCTGATATCTCGCGCTTTGTTGTCGCCAACCTCCGCTTCAGAATGACTGGCACTGAAAAACAGGAAGTCATCGAGCGATTCCAGAAAGCAGCAACGGATTTTGTCGGTGGTCACAAAGTTGCAGATATTCTCAAACTCGGTGAAGAAATTTATGACGAATTCGTCTCACCTAAATTATGGCAAGGAACTTACGACATTGCTCATGAGCATCTCAGTAAAGGTGAAGATGTTTGGCTCGTCACAGCTGCTCCACAAGATATGGCTAACATCATTGCAACCCGGCTTGGATTTACTGGAGCTCTCGGTAGCAAAGTCTGCATCGAGAACGGAATTTACACCGGTGAACTCGACGGAAAATTACTTCACGGTAGTGAAAAAGCAACCGCAATACGATCGCTTGCAAATGAGCACGGTTACCAATTAGCCGACTGCTATTCATACTCCGATAGCCATAATGACTTACCGCTGCTCTTGGCAGTTGGGCATCCTTGTGCAATTAATCCGGATGCAATTCTTAGAATTAAAGCTCTCGCAGAAAATTGGCCTATCCACGATTTCCGTCGAGGTCGCATGCTCAATCGCGCTCTTGGACCAGCCGTAAGTCGCCTGGCGGCTCTGGCAACTTTATTCGTGCCACGCAAGCGCCGAAAGTAAAATTCGCGCTACCTACCCAAAGCCCGCTAATGTAGGCAGGTTATGGAAATTCGCTCATTTACTGATTACCTACGCGCCCTCGATGATGGCGCGTTACTAGCGCTTTTTCACACTAGACCCGAACTCATCTCTCCAGTTCCTGCAGATATCGCTAGTCTCGCTGTTCGCGCATCTTCAATTCCTAGCATGGCGCGAGCTGTCGATTCACTTAATAAATGGCAACTTCAAGTTTTAGAGGCAGCTGCAGTGCTACCCGAACCATTTACCGAAAAAGATCTTCTCGCGGTTACCGATAAGAGCGCAAAGTTTGCAATTCCGGCTCTCTCGGAGAGGGCGCTGATTTATATGGGAAGTGACGGGTACCGCCTTCCCGCTAATTTACGCGAAGTTCTCGGAAGTGAAATTGCCGGACTTGGCCCCGCCGCGGCAAAGAAGTTGAAACTAAAGGATTTAGATTCGGCCCCAGCTGCCTCGCAGAAAGTCCTAGATGCGATGGTCTGGGGGCCTCCTCGTGGGTCAGTTACAAATGTAAAGAAGCCAAATCCTGGACTTGCATGGCTGCTTGAAAACAATTTCCTCTCTCCGATCAATCAGCAAACCGTTGTTCTACATAGAGAAGTTGCGCTCTATCTTCGTGGCAATAAGGTGCATCGCGAGCTCTATCTACAACAGCCTGAACTCAGCGGAAAATTGATTGAAGCAAAGAAGGTCCAAGCAGCATCTATTGCGAATATCTCTACATTCCTTCGTTGGACGGAAGAGGTCCTTAATTTCTGGGCACAACAGACTCCGTCTGCACTCAAAGCTGGCGGATTAGGAGTGCGAGATTTGCGAGAACTCTCGCTTCATCTAGGGCTCGATGAATCTTGCACCGCATTTGTCATTGAAGTCGCATACGTCTCAGGACTTGTAACGATAGATCCCGATGATCGAATTTTGCCGACACACCAATTTGATATCTGGCTGGCACAGCCCGCATCGCAAAAGTGGGAGCTGCTGGTCTCTTCCTGGCTACTCACATCCCGTATGAGCGGACTCGTAAATCGCGACAGTGGAAAGAGCATCTGCCCTATGGGGCCAGAATTAGATCGCAGTAGTACAGCAACAATTAAGCGAAATGTTCTCGCAATTCTGAGAGAGCAGAACAGCTTTGCCCCTGATTCTGACTCTGTTATTGCAGCAACACAGTGGCTATTACCGCAACGTCGCACAGGAGGCGTTCCAGCGGAATATATCGAATGGATTTTGCGCGAGGCACAGTGGCTCGGCCTCACTGGATTGGGCGCGCTCTCAGCGTATGCCATAGCGCTTCTAGATGGGGATGAGACCGTCGCAATTGATGCAGATCTGCCAAAAACTGTTGATCACATTCTTATCCAAAGCGACAACACAGCCATCGCTCCTGGTCCGCTGGTGCATGAGTTATCTCAAGAGTTAGATTTGATTGCCGATATTGAATCTCGTGGAGCTGCAACAGTATTTCGCTTCTCTGAAAAATCATTTCGTCGCGGTTTAGATCATGGACGTACCGGCGAAGAAATCTTGAGCTTTCTCAAACGGATTTCAAAGACACCTGTTCCTCAACCGATTGAATATCTCATTGCGGATATATCCAAAAAACATGGAAAACTCCGTGTCGGAAATGCCTCTTCTTTCATTCGATGTGAAGATAAAGCACTCATCACTCAAATCATGAATGATAAAAAATTAGATGCACTCGGTCTGCGAAGGATTGCACCTGAAGTCTTGATCTCAACCCTTGAAGCTAGCGATCTCATGAATGTACTTCGTAGCGCTGGATACTTACCAGCGGCCGAGGACTCCCAAGGTTTACTTCTATCCGGACCGCGTATCGCACGCGCCCAAAGTAAGGCACGCCCTCCTCGCATCATCGGTGAGTTCGAAGAACCAGATGCCGTTCTTCTAGAAGTTGCAGTTCGAACTATTCGCACCGGCGAGAAATCCAGTGCAAAGCAGAGCACTCTACGAAATCTTTCGCAGGAAGCTCTAGGAAGTCTGCCCCGCTCAACTGCAAATGAAACACTGAATTTACTTGTGAAGCACTTACGGCACTTCCCCAATAAATCCCTATCGATTGGCTATGCCGATAACAACGGAATGGTCTCCCACCGCATCATTGATCCACTAATGATTTCAGCTGGCTCACTTCAAGCCAAGGATCATGCCACCGGCGAAGTTCTCACCTTCAGAATCGCGAGAATTACAGGGGTGGCATCGCTATGACCAACCAGAAGGCCAGCGAATACGGCAGACTTCTCCCCATGCTCTCATCAATTGAATCTCTCGTTAAATGTGAATCGCCCAGTGAAGATTTAGATGCCTGCCGTTCTGTTGTGGCGCTGGCCAGCGAAATTGCAGCGAGCGTTCTAGGTGCTCCAGCACAAATTAAAGAGATTCAAGGACGACCAGTATTTTGGTGGGGAAGCGATCAACCAAAAGTTTTAGTACTCGCACACCTCGACACTGTCTGGCCAAAGGGATCATTTACTCCCCTATGGAGCGTCGAAGGCGATGTAGTGCGAGGACCAGGTGTCTTCGATATGAAGACTGGCTTCGTTCAAGCTCTCTATGCGCTCAAAGGAATTGAGGGAGATGTTGCTCTTGTCGCAACAACAGATGAAGAGACAGGGAGTCATACTTCAAAGTCACTCATTTTAGATCTCTCATCGAAGGCTGATGCAGTACTTGTTCTTGAAGCCTCACTTGATGGCAAAGTAAAGACAGGGCGTAAGGGAACTTCGATGTATCAGATTTCCGTTCATGGCCTCGCTTCACATGCAGGTCTTGAACCAGAGAAAGGAATCAACGCAACCACCGCGATGGCGCACTTGATTCTTCAACTTGCCGCCTTAGAAGATGGCGCTCATGGAACAACAGTTGTTCCTACAACACTTAAATCTGGCACCACCACAAATACAGTTCCAGATCTAGCAACTCTCGATATTGATGTGCGTTCATTTTCGCAAGATGAACTTCATCGTGTGGATACTGCAATGAGAGCTCTCTCAGTCAATATCCAAGGGGCGCGAGTAGAAGTGACAGGTGGCCTCAATCGTCCTCCGCTAGAGCCATCTTCAACGAGTGAGTTATATGAAATTGCCGAGAAAGTTGCAGCAAATCTTGGGATGGCGCCACTTGGATTCGCGAATGTAGGCGGTGCTAGCGATGGAAACTTTGCAGCAGCAGCTGGCGCTCGAGTTCTCGATGGTTTAGGCGCAGTGGGCGGTGGCGCTCATGCCGCTAATGAATGGATTGATGCTTCAACTATTGAAAGTCGTAGTGCGCTATTGCACGCACTTATTAAGGAGTTGCTCGTATGAGTGATGGCCCACTTATTGTTCAAAGCGATAAGACGCTATTACTTGATATCGATCATCCGCTCTCCGTAGAGTGCCGCCGAGCAATCGCTCCCTTTGCTGAACTCGAACGTGCTCCTGAGCATATGCATACCTATCGCTTAACAAATTTAGGTTTATGGAATGCGCGCGCCGCTGGGCACGATGCCGAAATGGTGATTGATACGCTCATTAAATATTCGCGATATGCCGTGCCTCATTCACTCCTCATTGATATCGCGGAACAGATGTCGCGCTATGGACGTCTTCGTCTTGAGGCTGATCCAGTCCATGGATTAATCATGGTGACAACCGATACCGCAGTTCTCGAAGAGGTAATCCGAGCAAAGAAGATTGCACCTCTATTGGGAGTTCGCATCGATAATGAAACTATTGCAGTACACCCGAGCCAGCGCGGAGCGATTAAACAATCTCTTTTGCGCCTTGGCTGGCCGGCAGAAGATTTTGCGGGCTATGTTGATGGACAGGCTCACGATATTTTCCTAAAGGAAGATGGCTGGAAGATTCGAGAGTACCAAGTACATGCTGCTGAAGGTTTCTGGCATGGCGGTTCTGGTGTTGTTGTCCTCCCATGTGGAGCAGGAAAAACTATTGTTGGCGCAGCAGCTATGGCTCATGCGAAAGCTACAACTCTTATTCTCGTTACCAACACAATTGCTGCGCGCCAATGGCGTGATGAACTTCTTAAGCGCACCACTCTCACTGAAGATGAAATTGGTGAGTATTCAGGCTCCAAGAAAGAGATTCGCCCAGTAACTATTGCGACTTATCAAGTAATGACAAAGAAGAAGAATGGCGTTTACTCACATCTAGATCTCTTTGATAGCCATGACTGGGGTTTGATTATTTATGACGAGGTGCACTTGCTACCTGCGCCAATCTTCCGTTTTACTGCAGATATTCAGTCGCGTCGCCGCTTGGGTTTAACAGCTACCCTCGTACGCGAAGATGGAATGGAGGGCGAGGTCTTCTCTCTCATTGGACCTAAGCGCTTTGACGTTCCATGGAAAGAGATTGAAGCACAAGGTTATATCGCGCCTGCTGAATGTATTGAGGTCCGCGTAAATCTGACAGAGGCTGAGCGAATTGCTTATGCAACGGCCGAGCCTGAAGAGCGCTATCGCTATTGCGCTACAACGCGGACGAAGCGCGATGTTGTTCAAGAACTTGTCTCGCTCCACGCAAATGAGCAAATTCTTGTCATCGGTCAGTATTTAGATCAGTTGGATGACTTAGGTGAGACTCTTGGAGTGCCCGTAATTCAAGGATCTACACCTCAAAAAATTCGCGAAGAGTTGTTCCAGCAATTTCGCACTGGCGAGATTTCATGTTTAGTTGTATCCAAGGTTGCAAATTTTTCAATCGACCTTCCTGAAGCAACTATCGCTATCCAAGTTTCAGGAGCCTTTGGTTCGCGCCAGGAAGAGGCTCAGCGACTGGGTCGTATTCTTCGCCCTAAAGCCGATGGTCGCGGTGCTCGCTTTTACTCCGTTGTCTCACGCGACACTATCGATCAAGATTTCGCACAAAATCGTCAACGCTTCCTAGCGGAGCAGGGGTATAGCTACACAATTATTGATGCCGACGATGTTTTTCAAGGGAAGATCTAAAGCGCACTGGGTCCACTCTCCAATAGTCGTGATGCTCGCCATTAATATGAATGACAGGAATCTGCTCTCCATATAACTTCTCGAGATCGGTATTTCCTGCAATATCGATTACTTTAATCTCAAATTTGAGCTCGCCTTGTAGCCCTTGCAGAATATTCAAAGCATCTTCACAGAGATGGCAGCCTTCTCGTGAGTAAATAGTGACCATTCAGCCATTCTCTCATCCTGTAACCTTGCTCTCTATGATGAGCTTAATGAAGCGCTTTGGTGGCTCACTCCTATCCTCAATTCTCTTGCTTTCGCTTCTCTCCTCCGCACCGGCAAGCGCCTTATCCTCGTTCCTCGAGCGTGAGGCCACACAGTGGGTCAATGTTTATGCATCTGCCAACAGCGTAAAAGTACAATCGCCCCGCAACCCCGTTGCTCAGTTGGATGCAAAATCAAAATTTATTGTTAACTACAAAAATTTCCCTAAGTGGGCTGAACAGGATTTTCAGGCAGCTGTCGATATTTGGTCAGGCTACTTTGCTTCATCTGTACCAATCACCATCGACGCCTCGTGGGCCAGATCTTCATCAACGGAGATTCTTGGCAGTGCACGTCCCGGAGGTTTCTTTGCTGATTTCGAAAAAGCCCCGGATTCAAGCCTTTGGTATGCCTCTGCCCTTGCCAATGCAATTGCTGGTAAAGATTTAAATACTAATCAATCAGAGATAATCATTCAGGTAAATTCACTTGCTGACTGGAACACCTCTAACGATGGCCTTTCGTATCCAAATAAATATGACCTTAAATCTGTCTTTATGCATGAGATGGGACATGGGCTCGGATTTTTATCAGCAGCGTCATACGATTCTTATTTAGGATATGGCTATATCGATGAGCCAACACCGTTCGATGCATATCTACAGGTAGAAGATGGCCGTCGATTAGCGGATCTGCCTTCGCCATCCCTTGAATTAGGTGAGGCCATGACCGGCACTCTCGTCTGGAGCGGTGCGCTTGGTGTTGCCGCAAATAACGGAGTAAAACCGCTGATATATACACCCGGTCGCTTTGATGAAGGTTCTTCAGTGAGTCACTTAGATGAAGCTACTTTTGCAGATTCAACGCTTGACGCAATGATGACTCCAAGTTTGAGCGCAGGCGAAATATTCCGCGAGCCAGGACCATTAATGCTGGCAATGATGGAAGATATGAGACGCAAACCTCCCGCTGGAGTGGCAGTGGGCGTTCCGAGTGAAGTGCGTAATCCGAAAGCCCTGGTAGCCGATGGCGCAGCAATCATTACCTTTGATCCCTCTGCGAATGCACGTACTGCTCAAATTTCTAGCTATTCGGTACGCAATCTCCGCACTAATCAGGTGAAAACTTCTAGTACTTCGCCCGTGATATTCACTGGCCTTAAGAATGGAAGCTCCTATCCATTTTCTATCGTCGCCTCAAACTCCAATGGCTCTTCAACCCCTGTTGTCACAAACAATGTAACGCCACAGCCAAGTTGGAAGCGCACGAGCGCTGACGGCAGGAGTAGTGGCAAAGAAGTCGTCAGTACATCCTTCAATGGAAAGCCTGCTTTAGCTTATATCGATGAACTTTCAGGTGATCTCAAAATTGGTATGTGGAACGGTCGCATTTGGGTTACAAAGACCGTTGATGGAGCTGGTGGGTCATCTGGAAAAACATCATCCCCCATAACCGGTGCACTCTCAGTCTGCGTCAATGGAAGTGGAACTACCCAAGTACTCCATATCTTTTATGCAGATGGCGTTGATAAAGATCTACGCTACGCGAAATATGATGGAAAGAATTTTTCTTACGACATAGTTGATGGCAATGGCACTGTCATCAATAACTATGAAGATTCAATAAGAATTCGAACTGCATCAGATGTCAGCGTATCGAGCGCCTGCGTTGCCTCTGCCGCGGGGATTCAGGTCTTTTACCGTGATGAGAGCCAGGGAATTTTGCTAGGAGCCGTAAAATCCAACCTTGCTAAAACATGGAACTACGAACTCGTCGATGGCGATCGAAAAACCGATGGGCGCACAACAGGTGATGTTGCTTTCCACCTTGATGCAATATTTGATGGCAAAACTAGTTATGTGCTCTATGACTCGGTCTTAACGCTCAATCAGAAGAAGGAGCGAACTTCTGGAGAGGTGCGTTTAGCTACACGAACTTCATTGTCTTCTCAGGCTTGGGTGTATAAAACCATTGAACCAGCGACAGCTTCAACTCCGACAAGTGGCTTTGATGTGGCACTTGGAAAGAGCGCTAATGGAATCACCGCTACCTGGATGAGTGCTTCATCTGCATCTCTTCCTTTAGCAGATACTGTTCGCTGGCAAGTAATCTCAAAGCCTTCATCTATATCCACTGCAACAACGGATGGTTTCGGAAAGCCAGGGGCTGCGATTTCTACCGATGGGTCCATGATTGCTTTCAATTGTGAAAAGAGACTTTGCGCAATTGATATTACTAAGCCAACCCCGAAGGTATTCTTTGTCGCGGCAAACGAAGACCCAGATGAAATTTCTTCCACCTGGGTTGTCGTTAATCGTGTGAAGTATCTCGTTGCTGGTATTAATGGCCAGCTTTCGATGCTTCGCCCATAAAATCTAAGGGTTACTTCGCGTTACGGCGCTGAATACGTGTCTTCTTAAGAAGCTTCTTATGCTTCTTCTTAGCCATACGCTTACGACGCTTTTTGATAACGGAACCCATAAGTCACGCACTTCCTAGTAGTAGTCGCCAGATTTGAGAAATCTGGAATGTTTCGATGGCAAAGGCTACCGCGATACCAGGGTAAAAATCGAAACGGATCCCTCGGCACATGAGGCCATCCCTACAATGCCACGAT
>CAESAK010000011.1_pt1 | contig 12581 bp, 11 predicted proteins | sample 7263581 | NCBI WGS metagenome assembly CAESAK01 (sample SAMEA6814088, study PRJEB35770) | uncultured Candidatus Planktophila sp. | biome: Freshwater; feature: Freshwater reservoir; material: water | place: Czech Republic | collected 2017-05-23 | depth 30m m | reverse complement strand
TTATAGAGTCGGGGACAGTTGGTGAAATCGTTTACCCGACTGGGGGATAGGCGAAGAACTTTCTGCTCCATGAGGCGACCTTAGCGTCCACTTTGCACATTACTTTCGCTATCTCGCCTAAGATTCCTCCGTGTCCACTCCAGAGCAATCATCAAGCGGCTACTTTAAAGCCGGTGATCGAGTCCAGTTAACCGATCCCAAGGGAAAGCTCTATAGCTTCACCATCACGCCAGGCAAAGAGTGGCATACCCACAAGGGATGGATTGTTCATGAAGAACTCATTGGACTGCCTGAAGGTTCGGTAGTCAGTACTACCGCGGGTTTAAAGTTCACCGCATTCATTCCACTACTTGCTGACTATGTCTTGACGATGCCTCGTGGTGCCACCATCGTCTATCCAAAAGATGCGGCAATGATTGTTGGCGTTGCAGATATTTATCCTGGTGCGCGAGTGCTTGAGGCAGGAGTAGGTAGCGGTGCACTTACCCTCTCGCTTCTACGCGCTATTGGTGAAAAGGGATTTCTTCATAGCGTTGAACGACGAGAAGATTTCGCTGCAAATGCAACGGCTAACGTCACGGATTATTTTGGTTCGCTTCCAGCTCAATGGCGCCTCGATGTGGGATCTGTGCAAGATCAAACATTTGCACAACCTTTTGATCGCGTCATTTTGGATATGTTGGCGCCGTGGGAGTGCGTTGCGATGGCTGCCGAATATTTGCGCCCGGGCGGCGTATTTCTTGCCTATGTAGCGACCACGACACAGTTGTCAGCAACTGCTGAAGCGCTCAAGGAAGATGGTCGATTTACTGAACCAGAGAGCAGTGAAACTCTTGTGCGCGGTTGGCATCATGAGGGTCTTGCCGTGCGACCGCAGCAACGGATGATTGGCCACACGGGCTTCCTAGTTCAGAGCAGACGAATGGCGCCCGGAGTGGAAGTTCTTGCGCGAAGAAGGAGACCGGCGAAGGGCGCTTACGGTGTCCCAGAAGAGTGAGCGACTGGTCAATCTCACGATTGCGTTACTTGCGACGAAGAGATATCTGACCAAAGCTGAAATCTTTAAAACTGTTGCTGGCTACGATGGTGAACCAGAGGCACGCGATCGCATGTTCGAGCGCGATAAAGATGATTTACGATCTCTCGGTATCGAGATCGAACTTGGCTCGTTCGACCCGCTCTTTGAGGATGAAGCAGGTTATCGAATTAAGCCGGAGAAGTATTCACTGCAGTTAGATCAACTCTCCTCGACACAATTGATGCTCTTATCTCAAGCTTCTCTCGCTTGGAAGAAAGCCTTGCTAGGGGAGAGCGCACATACCGCTTTGCGTAAATTGAAAGCGTTGGGAATCGAATCAGATCTTGAAAATCTTGTGATAGACAATCTCTCGGTACCAGAAGCACCAATTGATATTCCAGTGATTCTTGATGCGATTTCTGAGAGACGAACGCTGGAGTTTGATTATCTAAGCGTCGAAGCAGAAATTGAAAGAAGGGGCGTTTCTCCATATCGACTCTATCGCCGAAGCGGATATTGGTATCTCATAGCTTTTGATAACTCCAGGAAAGAGCTTCGGACATTTAGATTAGATCGCTTTGCTTCAGCTGCACAGACAACAGGTCCATCTCAAGCCTTCGAGGTTATTCACGAGCTTCTTGATGAGCACCTCACAAAAGAGTCAGTTGAAAAGCGTGCCTCAATTGCTATCCGTAAGGGACGAGGGAATCTACTACGAGGGCTAGCCACAATCACCGAAATCGATAGTGATTGGGACCTCTGTGAAGTTTTGTACAAGGATGAAGAGTGGCTTATTCGAAAAGTTCTCTGGCTCTGCGAAGATGCAAAGGTTGTCGCCCCACCAGGGTTACAGAAAATCATGATTGCGAAACTAGAACAGGTAGTGGCCTTGCATGCCTGAATTTAGCGCTCCTCTTAAAGAGGTGGCTCGAATGCTCGATCTCGTGCCCTATCTCTCAACTCACTCATTTATTTCACTGAAACAGCTTGCAGAAGAGTTCCATGTTTCTGAGAAAGAGATTGCAAAGGAACTCACGACGCTCTCGATGTGCGGGCTTCCTGGATATACGCCCTATGAACTTATCGAAGTCTTTTTTGAGTCCGGCTTTGTGACAATTAATAATCATGATCCACTCGACATGCCTCGTGCATTATCGTTCACCGAAATTGCCACACTATTACTGGGACTGGAGTTATTGCGGAATTCACTCGAAGGAGAACTCCCCGGAATCTCTGATGAAATTTCCGCACTGACTAGCCACTTGTCACAGCTATCCGGAGGCTCGGTGACGGCAGAGCCTGATTCAACGATTGACACGGTGCGAGAGCTCAATCGCGCCATCGAGAATCGCACTGCGGTATCAATTTCATATCACTCGACAAGCAAAGACCAGGTTAGTATCCGCGAGGTAGAACCCGTGGAAATCAGTGATAATGATGGGCAGAGGTATCTGAACGCGTACTGCCGCCTTGCTCAAGGTTTTCGAAGCTTCCGTGTAGACCGTATAGCAATCATCGAATCTCTCGGCAGTATCACTCAGGTATCGAATATTGGATCTCAGACCAGTGAGCCGATATTCGTCGATATGCAGGTAACTGGTAATCGACGGGCTATCTGCGAGGAGCTCGGAGTCAAGGAGTTGAACGAATCTGGCAAGGTGACTCTTCCTATCTTTTCCAGCGATTGGCTGATAAGAAATGTTGTAGCCGCCTCTCCTGCGGTGGAGGTACTTGTCGATGAGGGGCTACGCAGTGAGATCAGACTCACCGCCGCAAGGGTGCTCGCTCTTTACAGTTGATTCTTCACTTCAATGAGATAGCTTTACCTCATAGAGCGCAGGTCGGAGTCGCCCCTGCGAGACGAAGGAGTGAACTCATGATTTTGAGAGAGTATTGGCCGGTCATTTTGATTTTTGTCTTGGTCTTCTTCGGGGCTAAGCGTATGCCAGATACAGCACGTAACTTGGGTCGTTCATTGCGCATATTTAAGAGTGAAATGAAAGAGATGAAGAGCGATGATGTCAAGGATGGCGACGAAGGCAAAGATCAAAGCACGCCTGAGAAGTAGCTTATGAAGGCGACACCTGAGGGTGGTCGCATGCCGCTCATGGAACATTTGCGCGAGCTGCGGCGGAGAATATTCCTCTCTTCTATAGTAATTCTGATTGGCTCAACCGTCGGTTTCTACCTCTATCGTCCGATTATTGATCTCTTGGCGAAGCCAGTCTGTGATCTCAATTCTAGCTCCGAAGAAATCGGAGGCAATTGTGGAACTCTCACAATCAATGGAATTCTTGGTCCGCTAAATTTACAACTCAAGGTTGCAATTCTCTCGGGAATAATTCTCACCGCTCCATTCTGGCTCTATCAGCTCTGGGCCTTTATAGCTCCAGCTTTGCATCGTCGCGAGAGGCGAAAGGCTCTTGGTTTTATTCTCAGTGCGACCCCATTTTTCTTCGCTGGTGCTTATCTCGGATACATAACCCTTCCAGTTGCAGTTAAATTCCTGCTTGGGCTCACTCCTGATACTTTAGTTAACTTAGTCAATTTTGATAACTATCTTGAATTTGTATTGCGGATAATTCTCGTCTTTGCCCTTGCATTCGAACTTCCAGTATTTCTTGTGACCTTTAACTTGATTGGTTTCCTCTCCGGTAGGGCAATTCTGAAACCATGGCGAGGGTGGATTTTTGGAATATGTCTCTTCGTGGCGGGGGTCTCACCCAGCGCAGATCCCATCTCCCTTCTTACCTTGGCACTTCCGTTAATAGGTTTCTATTTTCTTTCTGGTGGCTTTGCGGTGCTCAATGATCGACGCAGAGCAAAGAAGGCCGATAGCTATCTCAATAACGATGGAACAATTGCGGAAGCTGAGCCGATTGATCCGGCAACTGCTATCGATAAGAACGATGAAGAGTAAATCAGGGGCAACGTGGATTCTTGCGATCAACCCTGCGGCCGGAAATGGCAATGGCGCAATCGTCGGTCAGCGAGCAATCTCCTTTTTGGAGAGAAAATCCGTTGACTTTCGCGTCCGTTTTGGAAAGTCGGCAGAGGAGTTAAAGAGAACCCTGGCGACGGAAGTAGCATCTGGGGATGTTGCTGGCGTCATCGGAGTTGGCGGAGATGGCCTGCTTCATTTAATTCTGCAGATATGTGTTCCTGCGGGTGTTCCCTTTGCAATACTGCCAGCCGGAACAGGCAATGATTTCGTTCGCTCACTCGGATGGTCACTGACCAACATTGAACCGTTACTCGAAAGAGTTCTTACGACACCGGCAACTGCGATAGATCTTGGCAACGTGGACTCTGAATGGTTTGGCGCAATTCTTTCAACAGGTTTTGACTCAATCGTAAACGAGAGAGCGAATCGAGTTACTTGGCCACAAGGCGCAATGCGTTACAACCTCGCTATCGCTTTGGAACTTCCACAATTTTTGCCGCGCGAATATCAGATTATCTGTGATGGTGAGTCAATCACCACAAAGGCGATGCTCGTTGCGATTGGAAATGGAAAGTCGTATGGGGGAGGGATGAATATCTGTCCTGCAGCCCAGATGAATGATGGGCTCTTCGACGTGATAATTCTTGAGCCGGTCAGTAAGCTCGAATTCATAAGGGTCTTTCCGAGGGTTTACTCAGGTTCGCACATTTCTCATCCAAAGGTGAGAAGCTTGCGCGCTGCTAAAGTAACGATTGAGGCAGATGCCATCGCATATGCAGATGGCGAGCGAATTGGTCCAGCGCCGATTTCCGCCGAATGCATCAAGGGGGCTGGGCTTACATGGAGTCTCTAGGTAGTCCGGCCGAGCGTTACGCCGCCTCACAGGTACGGAGCAAACATCCGCTCACTGAAGAATTTATCGCTCAATTCGACTTTGGTTTTGATGAGTTTCAGATCGAGGCATGCCGATCTGTCGAAGACGGTCGTAGCGTACTTGTTGCAGCACCGACTGGCGCTGGTAAAACTGTAGTTGGAGAGTTCGCTGCATTCAGCTCGCTCGCCCGTGGAAAGAAATGCTTCTATACAACTCCCATAAAGGCGCTCTCCAATCAGAAGTACCTTGAATTTGTAGATCGATTTGGTGAGGAGAGGGTCGGTCTCTTAACCGGAGATACAAATATCAATTCTGATGCAGAGATTATGGTCATGACGACCGAAGTTCTTCGAAATATGCTCTATGCGAATTCATCAACACTGACAAATCTAGGCGCAGTAGTAATGGATGAAGTGCATTATTTGGCCGATAAGTTTAGAGGCGCTGTCTGGGAAGAAGTTTTGATTCACTTAATGGAATCTGTTCAAGTCGTTTCACTATCGGCAACTGTAAGTAATGCTGAAGAATTCGGTGAATGGTTAGGAGAAGTTCGAGGCGGAACAGATGTAATCGTGAGTGAAGTGCGTCCAATCCCTCTCTATCAGCATGTTCTCATCGGTTCTCGACTCATCGATCTCTTCAGTGAACCAGGACGAGTCAATCCAGAAATTCTTGGCTTGGAGCGAGCAGCGCTTCGACGTGTGCGCACGCCGCGTGATCGCAGAGATAGAGTCAATGACGAGAATAGGCTCTCCCGTGATGAGGTCATTGAAAAGCTACAGCGAGCACATCTCTTGCCAGCTATCACCTTTATTTTCTCTCGTGCAGGGTGTGATGCCGCTGTAAAGCAATGCCTACAGGCGGGTCTACGTTTGACCAATACGGAAGAGCGAACCGAAATCCTTCGCACTGCAACTCTCTACACTCAAAATATTGCTGAGGAAGATCTCGACGTTCTTGGATATCGAGATTGGCTGTCAGCTCTAGAACGCGGAATTGCAGCACATCATGCCGGACTCTTGCCAAGCTTTAAGGCGGCGGTCGAAGATCTCTTCAAACGCGGATTAGTGAAAGCGGTCTTTGCAACTGAGACGCTTGCACTCGGAATTAATATGCCAGCGCGAACTGTGGTTCTGGAAAAACTTACGAAGTGGAACGGCGAAGGGCACGTCTCCATCACTCCGGGGGAGTACACCCAGCTCACCGGAAGAGCGGGTCGTCGAGGAATCGATATTGAAGGAAATGCCGTTGTTCTCTGGTCACCGACTGTTGATTCCGCAACCGCAGCTGGACTTGCGTCTACTCGTACCTATCCGCTGAGATCCTCATTTACACCGTCTTACAATATGTCGATTAATTTGATTGCACGTTTCGGGCGCGAGCGAGCTCGAACGAGTTTGGAATCTTCCTTTGCGCAATTTCAGGCTGATAGAGCAGTCATTGGTTTAGTTAAACAGATTCGCAAAAATGATCTTGCTGCAGCAGAACAGCTCGAATCTGCAATCTGCCATCTGGGAGATTTTGCTGACTACGCCGCAGTAAGGGCTGAAATAAAAGAGATTGAACGTTTGCTGAGCAGGCGTGATCAGAGACGAACATTCGATAATCGCCAACGTCAGCATATGGAGAACGAACTCGACAATTTGAGACGTTCGCTACGCGCCCATCAATGCCATCCTTGTAATGACCGGGAAACTCACGCTCGTTTTGCTGAACGAGCAGCCCGTCTCACTCGTGAATCAGAAGGTTTACGCGAACGCGTTGAGAATCGTACCCACGTTATTGCCAAGACCTTCGATCGTATCTGCGAAGTCCTCAATCACCTTGGCTACATCGAAGGTGAAAAGCCACTGGCACAGGGAAAGATTCTCGCCAGAATATTTGCGGAGTCAGACTTGTTGCTCACAGAAACCATTCGTCGCGGTGTACTTGAAGGATTATCGGCGGCCGAACTTGTATCTGTTGTATCTGCAATGACATTTGAAAGCCGTGGTAGCGATAATCTTGCGCCAAAGATTCCCCATAGCAATGTCGCAAATGCTCTTGCCACAATCACATCGATCTGGGCAGAGCTTGAGAAGATAGAAGAGAAATTCCAAGTGAAGACTCAACGCGAACCTGACTTCGGCTTCTGTTTTGCAACTTACAAGTGGGCAAGTGGCAATAGTTTGAGTTCAGTGTTGCGCGGTACAGATATGACCGTCGGAGACTTCGTGAGAAGTACAAAACAACTTATTGATTTGCTTACTCAGATAGGTGGTGCGTCAGAGTCGCTTCGCCCGCGTTGCCGAGAAGCTATCTCGAAAATTGACAGGGGAGTGGTCTCCTATATGGTTGGCGAACTATGACCCTCATGCTCTTAGATAGCGCATCGCTCTGGTATCGCGCTTACTACGGAATGCCAGATACTTTGCTCTCACCTTCCGGAATGCCGGTGAATGCGATTCGAGGTTATCTCGATATGACTGCTCGTTTAGTCGGTATGTATAAACCAAATCGAATTGTTGCTTGTATTGAAGGAGATTGGCGACCAAGTTGGCGGGTGGATATCTTCCCTGCTTACAAAGCTAATCGCCTGGAGGATGGAAGTGAGACCGAGGAAGAGCCAGAGACTCTGACGCCGCAAATTCCGGTGCTGCTAGATCTACTCGATGCCTTCGGTATTCCGATGGTCGGTGTCGATGATTACGAGGCAGATGATGTGATGGCGACATTTGCAAGCCGCGAGAAAGGGCCGATTCGAGTTGTAACCGGCGATCGCGATCTTTTTCAGCTGGTCGATGATAAACAAGATATTAAAGTTGTTTACCTTGCTCGCGGAATTACCAACCATGATTTAGTTGATATCAAATGGGTCGCGGATAAGTATTCGATTCCGGGGGAGCGCTATGCACTCTTTGCGATGTTCCGAGGAGATCCTTCTGACGGTTTGCCTGGAGTAAAAGGAATCGGGGAGAAGGGCGCAGCAACAATTGCCAACAATTTTGCGACTGTTGACGATGCTCTTGCTGGAGCAAAGTCTGGCCATGAAAGTCTGACACCTGCACTCGCCAAGAAGATTATTGAGGGCGCCGAATATCTCAAGATTGCGCCGACGCTTGTTCATTGTGCCCGTGATGTTGCGCTTCCGACTTTAGATATCTCTATGCCTAAAAAACCAGACGATTTATCGGAGATTTATAGAATTAAGGAAGAGTACGGACTAGGAGCGAGCGTCGATCGTCTGATTGCCGCTCTGAATTGGTGAAGGGAGTCAGATGAGAGCAGTAATACTGATACCTACCTATAACGAGGCACTCAATATCGTTGAACTTTTGACGAAGCTTTCGCCGTTACAACATTCAAGAAAGTTCGATGTAGTTGTTATTGACGATAACTCCCCTGATGACACTGCAAAGATTGTCGATAATTTGCATCTCGCCTGGGTCAGAACTCTTAGACGCGAATCTAAAGCAGGTCTCGGCGCTGCCTATCGTGCCGGGTTTGCAGATGTATTGTTACTCGATCTTTACACCCATGTCGTAACGATGGATGCTGACGGCTCACATCGAGTTGAAGATTTGCCACAAATGCTTGATGCACCACACGAGGGCGCACTTTCAATTACTTTAGGAACGCGATGGATTTCAGGTGGTTCAGTCGTTAATTGGCCTTTCTACAGAAGAGCTTTATCCCGTTTAGGTACCGCATATGCCCGACTTGTCCTACGGATAGACCTAAAGGACCTCACTGGTGGATACCGGGTTTACTCTGCAGATCTCTTAAAGAGATTAAACCTTTCTGAGATGACTGCAACTGGATATTGTTTTCAAATCGAGATGGCGATGGCAGCGCATCTAGCTAAGGCATCAATTGCAGAAGTTCCGATTACATTCGTTGAGCGGGCCAACGGGGTTTCCAAGATGAGCAAGGCAATCGTTATTGAGGCTTTATGGCAGACGACGCTCTGGGGGCTATCTCGTACGCTGAGACCTAACGCCGATAAGTTACATTATGTAAAGTCGGAGTAATCCAACCACTTCCCTGTGGACCTTCCGATGGTTAGCGGTAATCGTCTATCGGTGTGCAAGAGCAGACCAAATTTCTATCGCCATGTGCGCCATCAATGCGCGAAACCGGTGGCCAGTACTTCATTCGCGCTCCGATGATTTCACCGCTTACAAAGCCAGCTAGCGGCGTTGGATAGCCCGCTTTCTGGCGGCTGTAAGGCCTCTCCCACTCTTCGGCCGTTACGACCAAGCTGGTATGAGGTGCGTTGCGAAGTGCGCTGGATTCGACCGCAATCTTGCCTTCGATGATCTCATCAATCTCAGCTCTAATCGTCAGCATCGCGTTGATAAAGCGGGCTATCTCGTTCATATCCTCAGATTCAGTCGGCTCAATCATGAGCGTTCCAGCAACTGGGAAAGACATCGTTGGGGCATGGAAGCCGAAATCCATCAATCGCTTAGCGATGTCGTCGACAGTGACGCCGGAGATTTTAGTTATCTCTCGGATATCGAGAATGCATTCATGAGCTACTCGACCATTGTTGCCGGTGTAGAGAATCGGAAATGCACCACCTAATTTCGCTGCCATGTAATTGGCAGAAAGAATGGCGATTTGGGTTGCTCGAGTAAGGCCAGAACCACCTAACAATCGAATATACGCCCATGAGATAGGCAAGATGCTTGCTGATCCAAATGGTGCTCCCGAGATTGGACCAGGTCCTGTTGTTGGCCCAGCGAGTGGTTCTAGCGGATGATTTGGCAGAAATGGAGCAAGATGTGCGCGAGCAATCACTGGACCAACTCCTGGTCCCCCGCCTCCGTGAGGAATTGCAAATGTCTTATGGAGATTTAAGTGCGACACATCTGCGCCAAATTTTCCAGGCTGTGCCACACCTACAAGTGCATTGAGATTTGCTCCATCGACATATACCTGTCCCCCGGCATCATGGACAAGTGCGCAGATATCTGAGACCGCTACTTCGAAGACTCCATGCGTGCTTGGATAGGTAATCATTAGAGCTGCTAACAGCCCCGCATGTTCTGCAATCTTTGCCTTGATATCGTCAACCGATACATTTCCATTGTCATCGCATTCGATGACAACAACTTTCATACCCGCCATTACGGCAGATGCCGCATTTGTGCCATGGGCACTTGAAGGAATTAGACAGATATTTCGAGCATGATCTCCACGGGAATCGTGATAATTACGGATTGCTAATAATCCTGCGAACTCGCCCTGACTTCCGGCATTTGGCTGGAGCGAGACTGCGTCATAACCGGTGATTGAGACGAGCCACTCAGATAACTGCGAGATAAGTTTTCGGGAACCAACTGTCTGTGAGGATGGTGCGAATGGGTGCAGGCCTGAGAATTCTGGCCAAGTAACCGCTTCCATTTCGGTCACTGAATTGAGCTTCATCGTGCAAGAGCCCAATGGAATCATGGTGCGATCCAGTGCTAAATCACGGTCTGCGAGATTGCGAAGATAGCGCATCATCGCAGTCTCGCTATGGTTTCTATTAAATACCGGATGCGTGAGGTACTTACTTGTACGCTTAAAGGAATCCGGAATCTCACGGGCAGAAGAATCCTTTAACTCAAGAATTTCTAACACCTGTGCAAAGAGCTCTTCCGTCGTCTCTTCATCGAAAGCGACGCGAAGTTCGGTATCACTGATCCGTGCGAAGTTGATTCCATGAGCCTGTGCTTTCTCATGAATCGCATTTGCATCTTTAACAAAGAGATGCACAGTGTCGAAAATGACATCTTGAGTATTTCCAGAAGCTGCATGTAGGCGACTAGCAAAATTATTTACTCGCTGTGCAATTGATCGAAGACCTTCTGGTCCGTGCCACATTGCATAGAAGGCGCTCATATTTGCAAGGAGTACCTGAGCTGTACAAATATTTGATGTCGCCTTATCGCGGCGAATATGTTGCTCGCGAGTCTGTAGCGCCAATCTGAAGGCCGGTAGTCCATTTGCATCGATGCTTTGACCAACGAGACGGCCAGGCATTGAGCGCTCCAGACCTTTACGCACCGCCAAGAAACCAGCATGCGGACCACCGAAGCCCATCGGAACCCCGAAACGTTGTGCGGTACCGACGGCGATATCTGCCCCCCACTCCCCCGGAGCACGCAGCAAGGTAAGGGCGAGCAAATCTGTTGCAGCAATGACAAGTGCACCGCGTGTGTGTGCGTACTCTGCAAAAGATGCGTAATCAATGACAGTTCCAGTCGCGTCCGGATATTGAAGTAACGCCCCGAAGAATTCACCCTCGTAGCCATCGCGAACGACATGACCAGAATCAACTTCAACCACAGTAATACCGAGTGGCTTAGCGCGAGTAAGCACCACTGCCTTCGTTTGCGGATGCACATGTTCTTCAATCAGAAAAACGGCATCGTCGCTGAGTTTCGACGATCTTCTAGCTAGCGTCATCGCCTCAGCTGCAGCTGTAGATTCATCTAACATCGAAGCATTTGAAATATCGAGCGCCGTTAATTCGCAGACCATCGTTTGGAAGGCAAAAATCGCCTCAAGGCGGCCCTGTGAAATCTCAGGTTGATATGGGGTGTACGAGGTGTACCAGGAAGGATTCTCAAGAACATTTCGCTTAATCACCGGCGGAACAATCGTTCCGTAGTAGCCACTTCCGATAAGAGATGTGAAAACTTTATTCTCAGCAGCGATCTCACGAAGTTCTGCGATTACTTCAACTTCACTTCGCGCTGCACCGATTGCACCCTCGATAACACCCGTAATAGCAATATTGGCAGGGACAACATCTGCGATAAATGAGGTGAGATCCTTGTAGCCCAAGAGTGTGAGCATCTCGGCCTCATCGTGAGATGTTGGACCGATATGGCGATCTTCAAAAATACGATCCACGCGCTGCTCCCCTATTAACGGCTAAGGGATGAAATATATTGCTAGAAAGCTCTTTACGCCCCTTTTGACCTGCGACGCTGCGAGAGTTCATCGTCACCTTCGCCACCTACAGGATGTCCATCAAGCTCACCCTGCAGAGTAGAAAGTGATCCTTCAACTTCATGCCAGACCTTGCCGACAGCGATACCAAAGACACCTTGACCACCAGCGAGTAGGTCGATGATTTCATCAGGGCTTGCACATTCATAGATTGAAGACCCATCACTCATCAAAGTGATTCGCTCAAGTTCGGTCACTCCCCTGTTGCGGAGATGATCGACGGCGACACGGATATTCTGCAAGGAGACGCCTGCATCCAGTAAACGCTTAACGATTTTTAGAACTAGAATGTCACGAAAGCCATAGAGACGAGCAGAACCAGAACCTGCTGCTGTTCTAATTGAGGGTTCGACGAGACCGGTGCGAGCCCAATAATCGAGCTGACGGTATGTGATGCCGGCGGCAGAGCATGCAGTAGCTCCACGGTAGCCAATCTGAAATTCTTGCTCTGTCACGAGAGGGGGCTCGCTTTCATTGGGGGTGTGACTCAAATCTACACTCTCAAGTAGTGGTTGAGGTGAAACGACACGCTCAAAACCTCTAGTAGAGCTTTAGGCTTTACGCTCCATCTACGTTCTAGGCGAAGTCTTCTGGATTGATCTGGTCGAGGAACTCTTTAAAGGCCTCAACCTCGCTCTCTCCGTTGCCCGCTGTTGGGATCTCGATTCCAGCGCTATCCATCAGCTCATGGCTGACCAAGATATTCGCCTTTACCCGTAGCGCCAGAGCGAGAGCATCTGAAGGACGCGCACTTACTGAAG
>CAESAK010000010.1_pt1 | contig 13210 bp, 9 predicted proteins | sample 7263581 | NCBI WGS metagenome assembly CAESAK01 (sample SAMEA6814088, study PRJEB35770) | uncultured Candidatus Planktophila sp. | biome: Freshwater; feature: Freshwater reservoir; material: water | place: Czech Republic | collected 2017-05-23 | depth 30m m | reverse complement strand
TAGGCATTACACCGTTGTAATTCATACCTAGAGCCCAGCAATCCACTCTCGGATCGGGCGCTAAGGACTTGAGGAGATTGTAGATATGCCAATCCGCCCAGAAGGATTTTCAACTGGACCGACTACAGGGCCAACCATCCAACTCGCAAACGGCGAAAATATGGAGCTTTCATGGCAAGAGCGCTCACTCTGTGCGCAGACAGATCCAGAGGCTTTCTTCCCTGAGAAGGGTGGCTCTACTCGTGAGGCCAAGCGCGTCTGCCAATCATGCGATGTTCGTCAAGAATGTCTTGAATACGCACTGGCACACGATGAGCGTTTTGGTATTTGGGGCGGACTTTCAGAGCGCGAACGTCGTCGCCTTAAGCGACGCGCATAGAGAGCGAACGCTCTTTCAGCAAGGCATATCAGTATGAGTAGCCCGCGCGTTACTGCACTTCTGGTCGTCCATGATGGAACAACATGGCTTCCCGAAGTTGTGGCATCGATTGCATCTCAGAGCAGAAGTACGGACCAGATACTTGCAATCGATACAGGTTCAACAGATGCCTCGGCAAAACTTCTTAAAGGCGCTCGCATCCCAACTGTCACTCTCGATCGAAGCGCCTCGTTTGGAAAAGCAATTCAATACGGAATCACACAGCTGCCTCCTGCAATCGAAGGTGTCGAAGAGTGGCTTTGGATTCTCCATGACGATTGCGCCCTTGATCCGCGCGCCCTAGAAGAGTTGCTACTTGCAGTTAATGAGCGACCTAATATTGCAATGGCGGGACCGAAACTTTTGGGCTGGCATGATCGAACTCACCTCCTCGAAATGGGAGTCAGTATTGCAACTAACGGAACGCGATGGACTGGTCTGGAACCCACTGAATACGATCAGGGTCAACGCGATGGCAATCATGAAGTTCTAGCTGTAAGTACCGCAGGTGCACTTATTCGTCGCAACGTCTTTGAATCACTGGGTGGATTTGATATTAATCTCGAACTTTTCCGAGATGATGTTGATTTTGGGTGGCGGGTACACGTTGCCGGATACTCAGTTCTTGCGGTTTCGGCGGCGAAAGGTTTTCATGCACAAGCTGCATCTTCAGAGCGCCGAGCAATCGATATTGAGGGAGCACCGCTTCATCGCCCGCTTCTTCTCGATCGCCGCAACGCTGCCTATGTTCTCTTAGCGAACTCATCATGGTGGAAGCTGCCATTGTTAGCTCTACAGCTCTTGAGTGGTGCACTCATTCGATCAATCGCCTTTCTCTTTGCAAAACTTCCGGGATATGCCAGTGATGAAATTCTCGCTATTGCATCACTGATTATTCATCCTCGTGAACTTCTATTGGCGCGAAGATCTCGACGAAGAGCTCGCCTTGTCTCATCAGGCATCGTTGGTCAATTTATTCCATCCCGATGGACCCAGCTTCGCAGTGGTACAAGTCGATTGATTGAACGAGTTCGAACCCGCATCTTTCCTGATGATGCTCGCAACGATTCGCCAATAAGCAGCGAACTAGATATTTCAGACGAAGATGAAATCTTGCAGCCGCTGCCTGGCAACAATTGGAAGATGCTCTTCTCACGACCACTAGTGATCGCATTTACAATCCTTGCTCTCGTCACCTTCGGTTGGACTCGAAATCGATTCGGTTCTTTATCAGGTGGAGCACTTGCAACATCTCCGCAAGGAGCAAGCGATATGTTTAGACTCTATGTTGAGAGCTGGCACCCAGTTGGAATGGGCAGTAATCTCGAAGCTCCGGTCTGGACACTTCTTCTCGCTCTCGCATCTACGGTCACACTAGGTAAGCCTGCGCTCTTCATCTCTCTCCTCTTCATCGCTGCGCCGTTCCTCGCCTTGTGGAGCGCACATACTCTCTTAAAGAAGCTGACTCCGAGTCCGCTCCTCTCGGCTCTTGGAGCGATGCTTTATGCGCTCTCACCAGTAGCAATTTCAGCAGTTAACTCTGGCCGACTCGGAATTATTGTGTTATTGATTGCTGCCCCATTGCTGCTCTCACGTATCGGTGAGTGGGCAGAAATTGAGAAGCGCACAGTAAGAGAGATCTTCTCAACTGTTCTGGCAATCTGGTTTGTTGCAGCCTTCAATCCCCAGCTCATTATTGCTCTCTTGATCTTCTCTCTTGCCTACATTCTCCGTGATTACATCGCTGCGGCGCGAAATGTAAAAGACCCGCTCTTTCTCAAGCGACTTGTGCGGCGAACAGCGCTACTTGCTACCCCTCTACTTATGCTCGCGCCAACAAGTTTTCAATATTTTGCCCACCCATCCCGTCTGCTTCTTGAAATTGGATTACAAGAACCTGGCGGGGGAGCCAATCTGGCCTTGCTCGCTAATCCCGGAGGCGCCGGCTCTTTGCCTTGGTGGTCTTTAAGTCCGGTCACTCTCTTTCTGTTGGTGACTTTCTTCTCAACCACAGCTGCCCGAAGATACTCATTTATCGGCCTCACATTTTTGATGGGCGGCGCTTTTCTCGCCTCATTGCGGGTCGCTGGTAATGGTTCAACTTCAGAGTATCTGGTCTACTCCGGATCGTTTATTGCTATCGCAACTCTCATGGCAGTGATTGCAGCGGTAATAATGTTTACTGATTTACGCAGCCGTCTTGAGAGTACACATCTGAGTTATCAGCACTTTGCACTCGCTCTCCTCTTAGTTATATCAACAATCTACAGCGCCACATCCACCGTATGGGTTTTCTCGGCAGGTGCGGATTCGCCACTTCAAAATCGCAATTCACAAATCCTTCCTGCGTATCTGGCGGTAGAGGAGAATTCAAAAACTTTGGTAATCCGACCAATCAATGAAGGCTCTATTCGATCACTCTCGTATTTCATTTCGCGCGGTACGCCATCTCATTTAGGAGAGGCGGATATTGCAACACTTTATTCATCTGAACTCTCTACTGCCGTTGAGGGAGTCATTGATAGCACCGGAGTTGAAAGCAGCAAAGTGTTGGCCGAGTTCGGCGTGAAGTACCTCTTTGTAGCAAACCCTGCGCATAAAGAATTGATTCAAACAATCGATGGCCTCGGTGGTTTTCTTCGCACATCTTCAACAGAAGAGGGAACTGTCTGGAAGGTTTCGGAAGTAACTGGGCGTGTGATATTTACAGATTCTGCCGGCAGTAAGAGTGCACTCGAATTTGATAATGGAGCGGTGACCGTACCAGGCCCGGGAGTAATTACTCTGACAGATACATTTAGCAATTCGTGGCAGGCCCTTGCAGACGGCTCACAACTAGAACGCAGTACTAATCAATACCAGCTGCCTACTTTTACGACTAAAGAAGCAGGAGAAGTTTTGATCTTTCATGACGGAACGAATCGTCGCGCTTGGATCTCTTTCTTTATCATCGCACTTGTAACAACAATCGTGATGGCTGCGCCTGCAGGGCGACGTCGTCGTGAAATTTCCGAAAAGGAGATCTCGTGATAAAAAATCGCGCCCTCCGCCTCTTTGCTGTACTTGCAGCTCTACTTCTCTATATCAATTTCTCTGCAGTCGCCGTTAAAGATAATTCTTTCACCGAGACTTATCCCTCAGTTGCATGTCCGCCCACAGCTGCGGGTCACACATCATTTATCTCCCTGCCTTCATCAGAGGCTCTTCTTCGCAAGAGTGGAACTTCGGCTATGACTCTCAAAGCCGCTGGAAGTAGCCGCATCACAGTGGGTCAAGAAGCAGTGATACTCGATAGTGGATCCACCACTCCTTTGATGTGGAAGGCGAACTCGGGCGTGTGGGCGGGCGCACTCACTTGCATCGCCCCCGTAACCTCGCAATGGTTTATTGGTGGAAGTGCAGATGTCACTTCAAAGGGTTCATTAACTATTCTCAATAGTGGCTTAGGAAGAGCGCTAGTTAATGTGATGGTCTATACCGAAAGTGGTAGAGCTACTGAGAAAGTTGTTGCTCTTAAGGCGAACTCATTTACAACGCTTCCGCTCTCTTCGCTTGCTCCTGGTTCTCAACTACTTGCAATCCATCTCTCACCTCAATCAGGTCGCGTCAATGGATTTCTTATCGATGAACGCGGAAGAGGCCTGCGCGCACTAGGCGGAGATACTGTGAACTCTGTTGTCGAACCGACGAAGAAGATTGTGATTCCGGCAATTCCCCATACAGCTCCCAAGGGAAAGAAAGCCCTTCCGCATTCACTAAGAATTTTTGTACCTGGCGAAATCGCAGCCGAGATTAAGGCGGAGATTGCATACGCAGATGGATCATTCGCACCTGCCGGAATTGATGGCAGAAATATTGCCGCGGGTAAAGTCGTTGAGATTCCGCTTAATTTGATCGCTCCTACAGGCAAGTACTCGCTCACTCTTACCTCTAGCCAACCGATACTTGCCGCCGTAAAGTCTTCAACGCTTGCCAAGAATAAGAGTGATTTTACTTGGAGTACGGCGGTCCAACCACTAGAGCCATCCTCCTTTTCAGTAACGGGACTCGCGCCGTTGCTCGTCTTTACAGGAGAGGAAATCTCCATCGATCTACAACTGAACTCTCCCAAGGGAAAGGTCAAAAAGGTTGAGATTCGTGGCTCTGGAGTTGCAACATATCTTGTTGGCGAAAAAGTCAGGACGATAACAATTCTCAAGAGCTCATCTGATACTTACGGTGCGGCTCTCATCTCTTCGGGAAGTGGGTATGGATTTGCTCCACTAATTCGAGGAAGTGTGCTTACTCGAACATCCGTACCTCGTTCAGATATCCGAGTGTTGATTCCCTAAATTCATACCCAACCCCCACTAATCTTCACTCTATGGGTTCATCAATTGTCAGAAGTTGCTCGCGTGTGAGCTGTCGCGCTACTGCGACTATGACGTTGACTTATATCTACGCTGAATCAATGGCGGTAGTTGGACCAATTGCAACATTCTCAGAACCACATTCTTACGATCTGTGCGAGCGACATGGCGCGAAGTTGACGGTGCCCAATGGTTGGAGCGTAGATCGCCAAATCTCCACAACTGAAGGCGTAGGACCGAGCGAAGATGATTTGATGGCAATCGCAGATGCGGTTCGCGAAGTAGCTCGCTCCCATCAAGAGTCAGAGGGCAATAGTCAGACGAATGAAAGCCAAGCAATAGGCCGTCGCGGACATTTGCGCGCAGTCCCTTCGTAAGAACCACCACTACTATTTTCTAATGAGCGCATCAATATTTAAAGCCTACGATATCCGCGGACTCGTAGATGAAGAGATCACCCCTGATTTCACCTTTGCTGTTGGTGCAGCATTTGCGCGTTTCCTCAAGATTCAGCGCGAACCTGCAACGGTTGTAATTGGTGAAGATATGCGACCTTCTTCACCAGATCTCGCCGATGCATTTAGCGCAGGGGTGACCTCGCAAGGTCTCGATGTAATCCGAATTGGTCTCGCTTCTACGGATCTTCTCTATTTTGCAGCCGGAAAATTAAACCTTCCTGGTGCGATGTTTACTGCAAGCCATAACCCGGCTGCATATAACGGAATAAAGCTCTGCCTCAGTGGAGCGCGACCAATAGGAAAAGAATCCGGGCTACTTGCAATCGAAAAATTTGTGGAAGAGGGAGTGCCACTCTCAACTCATCAATTCGGTCTAGAAAGTTCGCGAGATATGCTCGATGAATATGTAACGCACCTACTTTCTCTCGTTGATCTCAACGGAATAAAACCACTGAAAATTGTGATTGATGCTGGTAATGGCATGGCAGGGCATACCGCACCTGCAGTATTTAAGCGACTCAATGCTGAAGTTATAGAGATGTTCTTTGAACTCGATGGAAGTTTTCCAAACCATGAAGCAAATCCAATTGATCCAGAAAATCTCAAGGATCTCCAACGTGCCGTACTTAAGCATGGCGCAGATATCGGACTCGCTTTCGATGGTGATGCTGATCGCTGCTTCCTCGTTGATGAGCGTGGTGAATTGGTAAATCCATCCTCACTCACCTCTCTCATTGCTGCGCGAGAATTAGCAAAGTTTCCTGGATCCACAGTTATCTACAACCTCATCTCATCCAAGGCGGTGCAAGAGGTTGTTGCAGAGCACGGTGGAAAATCTGTGCGGTCACGAGTTGGCCACTCTTACATTAAAAAATTAATGGCCGAAACAGATGCCATCTTCGGTGGTGAGCACTCTGGCCATTTCTATTTCAGAGAGTTCTGGAAAGCAGATTCAGGAATGCTTGCCGCACTTCACGCGATTGCCGCACTAGGTGAGACAGATGTTCCGCTCTCTACACTTCTTGCTCCATACAATCGGTATATATCAAGCGGTGAAGTAAATTCGACCGTATCCGATGCCGCAGGTTCGGTTGCGAAGATTGAAGGCATTTACTCATCAATGGAGGGTGCGAGCATTGATCACCTTGATGGATTAACAGTAACCGCCGACTCCTGGTGGTTTAATCTGCGCGCCTCAAATACAGAGCCGCTCCTACGCCTCAATGTTGAGGCGGATAGCCAGGCCAAGATGGAAGAGATACGAGATAGCGTGCTCGCAATCATTCGCGCTTAGCGTCTAATTCTGCCTTTCGCTCCCGAAGCTAGTAACCTTCACCTATAGCCTGATCAGCAATGTAGAGCCCTACGCCGAAGGTCTAGCGTCACGCCCACCATGGGTCTATCAAGGGAGAGAATAGAAATGTCACAAGTTACAACGATGCAAAAGCACGACACCCCAAAGCACGACATTGCAGATGCATCACTGGCTGAAGCTGGTCGCAAGCGCATTGAATGGGCTGAGCGCAATATGCCAGTCCTCGCTCAAATTCGTGAGCGCTTCGAGAAGAGTCAGCCATTTGCCGGAGTGCGCATTTCAGCATGTATGCACGTCACTACAGAGACCGCGAACTTGATGCGCGTCCTCAAGGCAGGCGGAGCAGAGATCGCTCTCTGTGCATCAAATCCACTTTCAACACAAGATGACACTGCAGCAGCACTCGTTCACGAGTACGGCATCTCAGTCTTTGCGCGTAATGCAGTCGATCGTGATGGTTACTACTCACATATCAACGCAGCTCTAGATATCGAACCACATCAGGTATTTGATGATGGCTGCGACTTAGTTAACACGCTTCACACAACTCGTCGCGAACTTCTTCCAACAATTACTGGTGGATGCGAAGAGACAACAACTGGAGTTATCCGTCTCAACCAAATGGCTAAAGATGGCGCACTTACATTCCCAATGATTGCCGTCAACGACACTGATACAAAGCATATGTTTGATAACCGTTATGGAACAGGTCAATCAACTCTCGATGCTGTATTCCGTGCAACAAACTTTTTACTCGCAGGCCGCATTCTCGTAGTTGCAGGATTTGGTTATTGCGGCAAGGGCGTTGCAGAACGCGCTAAGGGAATGGGCGCTGACGTTATCGTCACAGAAATCGACCCAACTAAGGCGCTCGATGCGATGATGCAGGGATTCCGCGTTATGCCGATGACAGAGGCCGCCAAAGTTGGAGATGTCTTTATTACTGTGACAGGTAATCGCGACGTACTTCGTGATGAGCACTTTGCCGTAATGAAGGATGGCGCAATTATGGCCAACTCAGGTCACTTTGATATTGAAATCGACGTTGCATGGCTTGAGCAGAACGCGAAGAGCAAGAACGCAAAGATGCGCCATCAGACAGATGAATACGTACTTGCAGATGGACGTCGTTTGCTTCTGATTGCAGAAGGTCGCCTCGTAAATCTTGGCGCAGCAGAAGGACACCCTGCATCAGTAATGGATATGTCATTCTCTGATCAGGCACTTACAGCTGAGTACCTTGTTAAGGAAGCAAAGAATCTCAAGCCAGGCGTGCACGAAGTGCCAACTTATATCGACAAGGAAGTTGCATCACTCAAGCTCATCTCAATGGGTGGCCACATCGACACACTTACACCAGCTCAAGAGCTCTATCTCAATTCTTGGGAGCACGGTTCATAAATGGCATTAATTATGGTCGTCGATGACGACCTAGATCTTGCGGAAATGCTAGGAATTGTTTTAACAAGTTCTGGTTTTGATGTAGATCTCGTCAATCGAGGCGATGAGGCTCTGGAGGTATTTCGCAATAACCCTCCAGACCTCGTCTTACTCGATGTGATGTTGCCAGGAATCGATGGAATAGAAGTTTGCAAGTTAATTCGTAATGAATCAATGGTTCCTATAGTCATGCTCAGTGCTAAGGGAGAGACGCTCGATATTGTGCGAGGTCTTGAGGCGGGCGCCGATGACTATATGCAAAAACCATTTAGAGATGAAGCTGAACTTATTGCTCGCATCCGTACTCGACTACGTCGCACTAATGCCGATGTCACTGGAGTGCTCACTATCGGCGATGTGATAATTGATGTCACTGCACACGAAGTCTCACGCGGTACTCAGAAAATTACTTTAACTCGTTTGGAATTTGATCTCTTAGTAGCTCTGGCCAAAGATCCAGGTCGAGTATTTACCCGAGACGCGCTCTTAAGTGAGGTGTGGGGCTACCGCCATTCAACCGATACACGTCTTGTAAATGTGCATGTTCAGCGATTGCGCTCAAAGGTTGAACATGACCCAGAGCATCCCGAGATTGTTATGACTATCCGCGGAGTGGGCTATAAGGCAGGCGGCAGCCTTTAATATGAACGGCTTGCGTTTTGCTTTCTCGCGTTCAATTGCAGCTAAGGTAATTACTTCTACGATTCTGCTCTCACTGGGCGTTGTCTGGCTTGCGGGTTCTGCGCTTGATTCACGCCTTTCAGATGGAATTCGTTCCGTGAACCTCAACTCATCTATTGCTGAGGCACGGCTTGCATTCTTTAACGCCCAATATCAGCTTGTGCTGACCCAAACTGAATTGGCGAAAGATAGACGCCAAACCTTGGCAGACATCATTGTTGAAGCAACAACCCAGGGACTTACTGAGCAGGTTCGCGAAGTGATTATTGTGAAGTCACCAACGAAGAAGCCGAGTAAGAATTTTTATGAGATGTCCTCCAACGGTGCGCGTTTCGACTCAATTCCAAAGGATTTGCGCGTAAATATTCAGAAGAGTTCAGATCTGAAGTATGAGTACGGAAAACTCAAATATGCGAGCGGCCCAGGAATTGATTCACTCTTTGTGGGCAATCGCATTGATATTCCAAATGGCGGCCGCTATGAGATGTACGTTGTCTTTTCACTTGCAAATCAAAGTTCAACCATTGCCCTCATTCAAAACTCACTTCTCTTTACGGGTTTTGCGCTTATCTTCCTGATTGCGCTCATTACATGGCTTGTCGTACGCCAGGTCGTTCGCCCTGTAAGACTTGCTGCGAGTGTTGCTCAGCAATTTACCCAAGGTAATTTTGCTCTTCGACTTCCTATAAATTCAAAAGATGAGTTAGCAACATTGGCCAATTCATTTAATGAGATGGCAGCATCAATCGAACAACAGATTTCAAGACTCGAGAATTTATCCCGCGTTCAGCAGCGCTTTGTATCTGATGTTTCACACGAACTTAGAACTCCACTCACGACTCTTCGTATGGCGTCAGAAGTGATCTACAACCACAGAACTAGCTTTGAGCAACCAGTTTCGAGAAGTGCAGAGTTACTTGTCGCCCAACTGGATCGATTTGAAAGATTGCTAGAAGATCTCCTCGAAGTCAGTCGATTCGATGCTGAAGTAGCAGTTCTAGAGCCCGTTGAATTCGATCTCACAGCACTCATTAAGCGTTGCGTGGGCGATTTAGAGGTAGATGCCGATGAGAAGACGACGGGCTTCTCTATCAGCACAGAGGAAGAGGTCGTTTCAATCAAGGCTGATATCCGACGAGTCGAGCGAATTATGCGAAATCTCTTATCGAACGCGCTGGATCATTGCGATGGAACACCTATTGAGATCCACATTGCATCCACGGAATCTGAAGTCGCAGTGGGGGTCAGAGATTATGGAACTGGTCTCGATGAGTCATCTTTGATTCGGGTATTTGATAGATTTTGGAGAGCGGATCCATCGCGTGCGCGAATTCGTGGAGGTACTGGACTCGGACTTTCAATTGCCCTAGAAGATGCCCGACTCCATAATGGCGAGCTAGATGCTTGGGGAAGATTGGGCAAGGGTGCACACTTTGTACTTACTTTGCCGCGCACTGCAGGTGGTTCTATTCTCGCAAGACCAATCAAGCCGACTCCAAAAGATTTCCACGAAGAGACTTTTTATCAATAAAGGTAAGTCACTCATAGGGCAAGAATGCTGCTATGAAAATACTCTCCTCGGTCAATGAACTTCTCTTTCCGCAGAGATGTATCTCTTGCAAGTCTCTCGGTCGCGTGCTCTGTCCGACATGTCTACCCGAGTGGAAATTCGAAAATCGCTTTCAAATTCTCAGAGATAAAACGGGAAATAAACTTTCCGTCTTTTCGAGTGCAGATTATTCTGATGTTACTCGTTCGATAATTCTCTCTTCCAAAGAGTCTTCAATAAAAGATGCTGACAGGCTAATCACACAAGCGCTAAATTTCTCTCTCACCAATTTCCTACAATTTAATTTCGCTACTCACTTAGTGCCCATTCCATCCAGGGCTCAGGCAACGCGATCGAGAGGACGAGATTTCTTGGCCGAGATTACCCAAGGGGTGGCTAGAGGCTTCAACCTTGATTGCGCAGCGCTACTAAGACATAGCCGCAAAGTTCGAGATCAGAGCGGCTTATCTCTCGGCGCACGAAGGAATAATCTGGCTGGGGCCTTTGTTCTAGATTCAAGGAGAGAGTGGCCAATAAGGGCCGAGCTACTTCTTATTGATGACCTAGTAACAACAGGTGCGACCCTTCTTGAAGCGGCCCGCGCCTTGCGTTATGCGGGATTTCAGGTCAAAGGAGCCGTCACAGCCGCTGTTGCCCAGCCCCTACGATAGGGCGGTGGGAGAGCTCCCGTGCGAAAGGTTAAGTACTAATGTCAAAGATTTTAGACCGGATTATGCGCGCAGGCGAAGGAAAGATTCTTCGCGACCTCGGCAAGCTTGTTGACCAAGTCAATAGCTTCGAAGCAGACATCTCCAGTCTTTCAGATCACGACCTTCGCGCTAAGACCGATGAGTTTAAGAAACGCCTGGAGGCGGATGAGACTCTCGATGATCTCCTCCCAGAAGCATTCGCTGTAGTTCGCGAAGCAGCAAAGCGCACCCTCGGGCAGCGCCATTACGACGTTCAATTAATGGGTGGCGCAGCACTTCACTTAGGAAATATTGCTGAGATGCGAACTGGTGAAGGAAAGACTCTTGTTGCAACGCTTCCTTGCTATCTCAATGCGCTCACAGGTAAAGGCGTTCACGTTGTTACTGTCAATGATTATCTCGCAGAACGTGACTCAGAGTGGATGGGACGTATTCATCGCTTCCTAGGTTTAAGCGTAGGTGTCATTATCAATAGCATGACACCGGCGCAGCGTCGCGAGGCTTACCACTGCGATATTACTTACGGAACAAATAACGAATTTGGCTTTGACTACCTTCGTGACAACATGGCGTGGACGCTCGATGATTGCGTACAGCGCGAACACCACTTTGCTGTAGTCGATGAAGTTGACTCAATTCTTATTGATGAGGCAAGAACACCACTGATTATTAGCGGCCCTGCTGATAAAGCAACAAAGTGGTATGTGGAATTTGCAAATATTGCGACAAAACTTTCGCGAGACACTCATTACGAAGTTGATGAGAAGAAGAAGACAATCGGAATTCTTGAAGATGGCGTCAGCAAGGTAGAAGAACTACTTGGTATCGAAAATCTCTATGAAGCTGCAAATACCACACTGATTGGCTACCTCAATAACTCGGTTCGTGCAAAAGAACTTTTTAAGCGCGATAAAGATTATGTAGTAATGAATGGTGAGCTCCTGATTGTTGATGAGCACACAGGTCGCATGCTCTCTGGGCGTCGCTATTCGGAAGGTCTCCACCAAGCGCTCGAAGCCAAAGAGCGCATCGAGATTAAAGATGAAAATCAAACTCTTGCAACGATCACACTTCAGAACTACTTCCGTCTCTATGAGAAAATTTCTGGAATGACCGGAACTGCGATGACTGAGGCATCTGAATTCCACCAAATTTACAAGCTCGGAGTAGTTCCTATCCCGACTAACCGCGTAATGCAACGTATCGATCAAGCCGACCTCGTGTATAAATCTGAGGCGGGAAAGTTCAATGCTGTCGTCACCGACATTGCAGAGCGCCATCGCAAAGGTCAACCGGTATTGGTCGGAACTGTCAGCGTTGAAAAGTCAGAAGAGCTATCCTCTCTTCTGAAGCGTTCTGGTGTTCCACACGAAGTGCTTAATGCAAAGCATCACGAGCGCGAAGCGTCAATTATTGCTCGAGCGGGCGTAAAGGGCGCAGTTACTGTCGCAACAAATATGGCAGGCCGTGGAACTGACATCATGCTCGGCGGCAACCCAGAATTTATGGCAGATTTCGAACTTCAACGTCGCGGAATTTCACCCGTAGATAATGCTGCAGAGTATGAAGCAGCGTGGCCCGCTGAAATTGAAAAGCAGAAGGCTGCGATTGCCAAGGATCACGAAGAAGTGATCTCACTCGGTGGCCTTTATGTACTGGGCACAGAGCGACATGAATCTCGTCGCATCGATAACCAGCTGCGTGGACGTTCAGGTCGCCAAGGCGATCCAGGCGAGTCTCGCTTCTACCTCTCGCTTCAAGATGAATTGATGCGTCGCTTTAACTCAGCGATGGTCGAACGATTCTTAGCAGCAGCAGGCTTGCCAGAGGATGAGCCAATCGAATCAAAGATGGTTTCAAACGCTATTCGTTCAGCTCAAACCCAAGTCGAAGCTCAAAACTTTGAGATTCGAAAGAACGTTCTTAAATATGACGATGTTATGAACCGTCAGCGCGAAGTTATTTATGGTGAGCGTCGCTTAGTACTTGAAGGCGAAGATATCGGCACCCAGGTTGGCGACTTTGTCAGTGAGACTATTACAGCCTATGTGCGTGCGGCGACCGCTGAAGGCTTCTCCGAGGATTGGAATCTTGCCGACCTATGGAGCGCGCTGAAGTTAATTTATCCAATCTCATTCACAACAGAAGAGCTTCTCGCTGAAATCGGTGGAATCGGTGCACTCGATGCAGAGTTCTTGGAGGGAAAAATCCTTGAAGATGCTGCGAACGCATATGCAGAGCGTGAGAACCAATTAAGTTCAGAGATACTTCGCGAACTCGAACGTAAAGT
>CAESAK010000008.1_pt1 | contig 13953 bp, 13 predicted proteins | sample 7263581 | NCBI WGS metagenome assembly CAESAK01 (sample SAMEA6814088, study PRJEB35770) | uncultured Candidatus Planktophila sp. | biome: Freshwater; feature: Freshwater reservoir; material: water | place: Czech Republic | collected 2017-05-23 | depth 30m m | reverse complement strand
GTATATTGCAATTCAGCTGGAATTGATGACATGTAACTTCCCTTTACTCTGGCGGATTCTCGAACTATTGAATATCAACAATGCGATGTGGTGGCTGCACTCTAATGCTTTTCAGAGCGCTCCGGAAATAGGCGGCGCCGGTAAATAGATAGAGCGCCGTTCCCCAATAAGTAAAAGCCCAGCCAAAGATAAAGGCGAGGGTTCCTAGCCAGGAATCACTCAGAGCTAAAAGTAGGAATGGAAATGCATACAAGAGGTTGAAGGTTGCTGCCTTGCCAATAAAGGTAACCTGCAGTGGAGGTAAACCTCTTCGAGTCAGGGCGATGGTGACGATTCCCAGTGCAATATCTCGCCCAATGAGAGCGCAGACTACCCAGAGCGGAAGGGCTCCCCTGATATTGAGGACGATAAGAGTTGCGAGAATATAGATGCGGTCTATTGCTGGATCTGCGAGTTCACCGAAGCGAGAGGTTTGGTTCCATAAACGTGCGAGCTTTCCATCGAGGTAGTCGGTGATCCCACCGATCGCCAGAACGAAGATTGCCCAACCATCGGCCTCTCTCCCAAGCGCTAGCCAAATGAAGAGTGGAACTCCTAGCCCGCGAAGAGCTGTCAGCGCATTGGGAATCGTTAGGTAACTCATTGCTCCTTGTCGCGCTCCTTGACTCGGATCGCAACCTGAACGGGGGTGCCAGGGAAGCCGAACTCTTCCCGTAGCCGTCGTTCAATAAATCGACGATAGGAGGCCTCGATCCAACCGGATGAGAACACTACGAATTTCGGAGGTGCGATACCAGCCTGGGTTGCGTAGTACACCTTCGGCTGCTTTCCGCCACGCACTGGCGGCGGTGTTGCTCCGATGAGCGCTCCAAGGAATGAGTTGAGCTTTGATGTAGGTACGCGATGCTCCCATGATGCAAGTGCGGTTCGAAGTGCTGGCGCTAGGCGATCGCGGTGCCAACCGGTCTTAGCCGCAACATTTACCCGCTGGGCCCAGCTGATATGGCCGAGATGTCGATCAAGCTCTTTCTCCAATTGCTCACGACGATCTTCATCTACCAGGTCCCATTTATTGAGAACCAAGACCATAGCTTTTCCGCAATCTTCCACCATCGAAACAATGCGTAAATCTTGTTCCGAGATTGGTACTGATGCATCGAGGATCAAGGCAACACATTCAGAGCGCTCGAGTGCGGTCTGTGTTCGCAGCGTTGCGTAGTAATCAGTACCACTGGCTTGATTGGCGCGCTTCTTAATTCCTGCAGTATCGACAAAACGCCAAATCTGCCCGCCGACCTCAATTAACGAGTCAACTGGATCGCGAGTTGTACCGGCAACATCATCGACGATGGAACGGTTCTCCCCCGCGAGAGCATTGAGCAAACTAGATTTTCCAACATTGGGTCGACCGATGAGCGCAATACGACGATAACCATCTTGAACTTGTGCGCGACCGACTTCAGGGAGTGATTTTGTAATTGCATCCAGCAAATCTCCACTGCCTCTTCCGTGAAGACCAGAGACGAAGTGTGGCTCGCCGAGTCCTAGATTCCAGAGCGCATGCGCATCGGCTTCGTCGTGATCTCCATCAACCTTATTTGCAATCAAAATAGTTGGCTTCTTTGCCTTACGAAGTTCTTGAACCATTACATCGTCTTCATCGAGTGCACCAACCTGTGCATCGACAACGAAAGCTAAAATATCGGCTTCTTCCATTGCAAGTACTGCACCCGCAGTGATTGCAACTGAAAGTCCATCCGGCTTGGATTCCCATCCACCGGTATCCATCACGATAAAGCGACGACCGCCCCATTCGCATTCATATTGAACGCGATCGCGGGTAACTCCTGGGGTATCTTCGACGATAGCTTCTCGTCGACCAATAAAACGATTGATGAGCGTCGACTTACCAACATTTGGTCGCCCCAAAATCGCAACAATCGGCAAACCAAGTAGTGAGCGTTCGGATAGAAGTTCCCAGACTCTCTCGATCGTCTCTGACAGCGTAAGTTCTGTGGAGTCAATGGCAACTGCATCATGGGCCATTGCAAGTGGCGAGACAGTTCGAGTCGAATCGATTTCGTCACGACTTGCAAGAGATTGCTCCACATCTTGCGTTGAAACCACTTCGAGGAGCTCGTTCTCGCGACGATTTGTACGTGCTGAGATATCAGCTGTGAGATAAATCTTGAGCGCAGCATCTGGCACAACAACCGTACCGATATCACGGCCTTCAACAACTACGCCGTGCTCGCATCTTTCGATAATCGAGCGCTGTAGCTGCAAGAGCTCTGCCCGAATTTCAGGGATGGCGCTAATTAATGAAACTTTATCCGTAACGCGCATTGTGCGAATCTCTTCGGTAACTTCACGTTCACCAAGAAAGATTTTAGGACTTTTTGGATCTGCAGAGAAATTAATTCGATTTAATCGCAGTTGAGTCAAAATATCTGCGCTCTTATCGCTTCCAATCTCGAGTGCGACGAGAGCCGCAGCGCGATAGAGTGCGCCGGTATCGAGATAATTCCATCCTGCGCGAATGGCAATACCTTTCGAGGTGCTCGACTTACCAGCTCCGCTTGGGCCATCAAGTGCAACAACAATCATGTTCAACCCAAACCTTTCCTGATAATTCCTGCGCTAAGTATCTCCTACCTTCTCTCAATCGTTACTACTGGCGAGGTTGATGAGCCCTCCAGCCATTGGTAATCAGATGTTGGTAGAGCGTTGCAGCATCTTCTTCTGAGAGTGCGAGAGTAATAAGTCCCGTTAACTGCTCTGGTGAGTGTTCAATTGATAAATCTTCAACATTGACCTCTGCGAGAGCGCAGGCATCGAATAGGCGCGCTAGCTCGCCAGCCTTATCTTCAATGACTACCGGCAAATAGGTGTAGTTACGCGCGAGTCCGCCATGTTTTCCAGGGATGAGTTCTCGCCCCTTATTTCCTGCTTCAATGAATTTACGAACCGATTCTGGGTCATCGATATTTTCAGCAATATCCGTCAAGTCTGCGATCACTTGATTCAAAAGAGGTTTGAGAGCTGGTGCATTTGCAACGATGATCTCCTGCCAGAGTTGAGGCGAAGATGCCGCGATTCGGGTTGTATCTCGCAAACCAGCGCCAGCTAAATCTAGGGTGCTGCCGCTTGCCTGTTGTAACTGCTTGGCCATCAAGGATGAGATCAGCTGAGGCAGATGAGAGGTAAGAGCGACCGCTTGGTCATGCTCGGCCGAGTCGATTGCCAGTGGCGTCGCCCCACAGAGCTCAATGACTTTCAGCCCATGTGCGAGTGCGTCCGCCTGGACTCCGGCAGGGTCATAGGCCCAAATTCTCCCGACGAAGAGATCGGCACGAGCAGACTCTGCTCCCCCAACTTCTCTACCTGCCATTGGGTGGGAGAGAAGAAATTTCGATGCTGGAACCCCTGAACCTTCAACCTCTTGCTTAATTTTGGTCTTTACAGAAGATATATCCATAAACGTTGAGTTGAGGTTTGACTCGTAAACAGCCTTAATGACCTGGGAGATAGCTGAAATCGGTAGAGCGAAGATAACCAGTTGAGTTGGGGCAGATGTGGTGGGTGAACCAACTAAATCCTGAGCTAGCGCTTGAGCTCTCGGCTCGGTATCGATCATGGAGACCTCGATCCCTGCTTGCCTGAGGGCGAGTGCTATCGAGGTACCGATTAGTCCAGCACCCACGATGCTGACTTTGGTGAGTTCGCTACTCATTGAATGACTCACTGCGCTATATCTCGTCGAAGTGAAGCCGCTCCCCCAAGGTAGATATGGGCGATTTCGCCCTGGCCACGCTCAGTGTTTACTGTCGCCATAGCCCGAATAACCCGTGGAAGTGACCCAACAACATCGATTTCCACGGCACACATTAGAGGAACTTGCTCAAAACCGATCTCTCTCGCCGCTGCAGCTGGGAAGGCGGAAGTTAAGTCTGGGGTTGCTGTGAGAATTACCGAGATTACATCCTCAGGAGTTACCTCGTTGGCTCGCAATATCTCGAGCAATAGCTCCTTTGTGGCAGCAGAAATCAACTCGGCTGAATCAGCCTCAACCTGTACCGCACCGCGTATCGCACGAACCTTCATGAGCGAATACTACCTCCTCGAGCAGTGTCCGATAATATAATTTTCTATTTTTATCGATAAAACGCTTTTGTTACTTTTTCTTGAACAATCCCAACTCAAGATCTCAACAAAGGTAGGCTCTGCAGAGGTCACTAGAGTTAATATTTATTTATCGATTTTTTATTGACCTAAATGAGCGCAAAAATATCGATAAAACTATATTCAAACGTCCTCATGGGATAAATATCGATAAATTGCTTTACTGATACTGTAGTTAATATCTATTTATAGTTATAAATCTAAAACTTTTTGGAGGCTTATCAATTCGCCTTCATTGAGGTCTCTCCATCGACCCTCCGGAGTTTCGCCGAGAGAAATCGGACCGAATCTCGTACGGATCAAACGGAGCACTTCGACCCCTATCGCCTCCATTAGGCGACGGATAATGTGGTATCTACCCTCGTGAATCGTTACTTCGATCCAGGTCGGAGAGAGCTGCTTGTAGTCAGTTACTCGAGCCATTCCATCCTCTAGTTCAACGCCATTGAGGAGAGTCTTTTCAATCCCCGATGGGAGCTTGCCTTCAAACTCGATAATGTATGTCTTTTCAAGGCCAAATGAGGGGTGAGTAGCTCTAAAGGTGAGATCGCCATCATTGGTGAGCAAAATCAGCCCTTCAGAATCCTTATCAAGGCGGCCCACGTGAAAGAGACGCTCTCTCCGCAAATCAATAAAGTCAGCGAGCGACGGGCGACCTTCTGGGTCGTACATCGTAGACAGAACTCCTCTAGGTTTATGAAGAGCAAGATAAGTCTTAGTCAAAGATTTCGTAACTGTCTCACCATCAACCTCTACTCTAACCTTTTCGGGGTCGAACTTAGCACCAAGCTCTCTGATAACGATTCCATCGACGCTCACGCGGCCTTCGATGATGAGTTCGTCTGCTCCCCTGCGGCTCGTTACGCCTGAATCAGCGACGATTTTATTGAGACGGGTAAGTGCCATGAGTGATCTTCCATTTCCGCGGCTATCCATTAACGACAGTCGACTAGCCCACCATTGATTGGCTGGTGGAGGCTAAATTGTAGAGCAGGGACTAGTCAGTTAGCGAATCGAGGATTTCATCCAACCCGTCAATATCTGGCAGATGGGGAGCAAGCGGCGGCAGATCCTCAATCTTGTTCAGCCCTAAGCGCTCAAGGAAGTAGCTGGTGCTCTTATATAAGATCGCGCCTGTCTCGTTCTCGACTCCGTACTCTTCGACGAGCCCACGGGTGATCAAGGTCTTCATAACGGCCTCCACGTTGACCCCACGGATCGCTGATACGCGAGCCCTAGAGATTGGCTGGCGGTAGGCGATTACCGCCAAGGTCTCAAGAGCGGCCTGTGTAAGGCGATTCTGCTGACCATCTAGGACGAATTTCTCGACTGCCTGGCTAAATTCTGGGTCGCTATAGAAGCGCCATCCCCCATTGATCGCTTTCAGAGCGAATCCGCGGTCACCATAAGAGCCTGTCAGGGCCTCGAGTGACTCGACGACTTGATCCACAGTGACCTCAAGGACGCTAGCAAGGGTGAGCTCAGTGACTGGCTCATCGACGACCATCAAGATCGCTTCGATTGAGCGTCCCAAGGTCGCCTTATCGTAAACATGGGTGAGTTGGCCTTCACTCGGCTCGGTCACGTTTGTTCCCTCAACCTCGACTTCACTCATCATCTTCTCCATTCTCCATACTCTCAATTTCTACTTGAGGGTTTAGGCCATCTGCGCCAGGCTCTTCCGCCTCTGGAAACTCTTCAAGAGCAGGGATATCGAACTCAGAGGAGGCGAGAATCTCTCCCTCATCCGAGCCAATCCAGCTAATTTGGAGATCCCCTAAAGCTATAACCTGCTCAAATCTTAAAGCGCCTTGACGGTAGAGATCGAGCAGAGCCAAGAAACGAGCTACGACGACCAGAGTTGAATCTGCCTCAGCAATCAATGAGCGGAAGCTCAGCGTCCTGCCCTTACGCAGGGCCTCAACCACTAGCCTTGACTCCTCAGTCACGCTCACAAGGGCGCTATGGAGGTGCTCGATAGCCACTACAGGAGCGCTCTTTGGGGTAAGGACTCGGTCGGCGATAGCAGCAAAGCGTTCTGGACCTACGCCTATGAGGACCTCTGGCAAGAGAGTTGCGAGCTCTGGATCGAGGGCCACGACTCGAGGGAAGGATTTATCTGCCGCCAAGATCGCTTCTTGGAACGATGCAGCAATCTCCTTGAAGGCGCGGTACTGAAGCAGGCGTGCAAAGAGGATATCGCGGGCCTCAAGTAAGGCGAGATCTTCTTCATCCTCAATCTCACCGCTGGGCAACAAACGAGCTGCCTTGAGATCTAAAAGGGTTGCGGCGATAACGAGAAACTCAGTAGCCTGATCGAGCCGCCATCCTTCTCCGGAGGCCTCAAGAGCTCGGATAAAGGCGATGAATTCATCTGTGACTAAGCTCAGAGAGACCTCGGTGATATCGAGCTTGTGGCGAGAGATTAGCTGAAGGAGTAGATCGAATGGGCCATCAAAGTTGGAGAGATGGACCTGAAAGCCCTCTCCCTCCATCGGTTGCCCTTGTTGCTCGAGAATCTCCACCCGCGAACCTTACTTGCTCGGTTGCTCTCTTTGGTACAACGACGCTAGAGTCCGACCAACTCTAGAAAGAGGTTTCTCGCTTGAACGCTAAATCGACATTTGAGGATGATGTGGTTACCGCCGCCTCTCTCTTTGGCACACCAATTCAGAACTTTCCGCTTCCTGCTCCCATCACTGAGCATGGTCAAGCAAGCGTCATATCAATTTTCAACCAGAAGGGTGGAGTGGGTAAGACAACGACCACTATCAGCCTCGGTGCTGCCCTTGCCGAACTTGGCCGTCGCGTTCTCTTGGTCGACTTCGATCCACAAGGCGGTCTCTCACTGGGGCTTGGCGTCAATGCACATCGCCTTCCACTCGAGAACACTGTCTATTACGCCTTGTTAGCTCCTGATGCGAATGTCGATGAGATTGTTTTGAAGTCATCGGTAGCAGGGCTCGATTTCTTGCCAGCAAATAAAGATCTCGTCGGAATCGAAATGAAACTATCGAGTGACATTTCAGGTCACCTTTATCTTAAGAAGGCGCTCGCACCGCTTCGCAACGAGTACGACGTCATCCTCATCGACTGCCAGCCAACGATGGGCCGTCTTGCTATCAATGCTCTCGTTGCCTCTGACGGAATTATTGTTCCTATGCAGTGTGAAAACTTTGCCATGCACGGTTTCATCGAGTTAAGTGAAAACATCGGCAAGGTACGCGAGGTCTATAACCCTGACCTCAAATTGCTAGGAATTGTCGCAACTATGTTTGAGAAGAAGACTCTGCACAACCGTGAGGTCATCTCTCGCATTATCGAAGGTCATCCTGGCGTCGTCTTTGACACAATTATTTCAAAGTCCATTCGATTCTCTGAGGCAACAGTCGCGGGAGAACCAATCACTGCATATGCAACTTCATCTTCAGGCGCGCAGTCTTACCGCCGTTTAGCACGAGAACTTATTTCACGAGGAGGATCACGATGACACGTAGAGCCAGCCTGCCTGGGGCCGATGAACTTTTTCGTGGAAGCGCACCATCACTGAGTGCAGTTCGGGAAGTCACACAAGAGGCTCCAACCACACCAGCTTTAACTACATCGACTATTGGCACCGCTGCACCTAAGGCGAAGAAGGGCGTTCGCTCCATCCCTCGCCGTCGCGTCACCAATGCCGACAAGTCTCCTTCAGGGCGTGAGCGCCATGATGAAAAGATTACTGTCTACCTATCCCCCGACGAGCTCTTCGATTTAGATCAGGCTCGACTTATGCTTCGTGGAGATCTTGGCTTAGCGGTAGATCGTGGACGCATCGTTCGCGAATCTATTGCAGTTATCGTTGCCGATCTTGAAGCAAAGGGTGATCAAAGCATTCTCGCACGCAGGTTACGCGGACTTTAAACTTTAAGCTCTGGGATGTGCGAGCGAATAACTCTCGCGGACCTTATCGATAGTTACAAGAGTATAAATCTGAGTTGTCGTGACAGAGGCATGCCCCAATAACTCTTGGACGACACGGATATCCGCACCACCATCCAGCAGGTGCGTGGCATACGAATGCCTAAACACGTGCGGTGAAACGCGCCCACTTAATCCACTTGCATCAGCGGCTTTAATGACGGTTGTCCACGCAGATTGTCTGGATAAGCGCAACCCTCTGGCGTTAAGAAGTAAGGCCCGTTCGCCCTGTGAGTTCTTTGCGAGCAACGATGGACGACACCGCACCAAATAATCATCAAGCGCTTTGAGGGCGAAGGCGCCTAACGGAACTAGGCGCTCTTTCGAGCCCTTTCCTCGTAGTTTTAGAATAGTGATTGTTTCACCATCAAGAATATCTGTCGTGATATCCGAAACATCGATACCCGTAAGTTCGGCAACTCGCGCACCCGTCCCATAGAGAATCTCCAAAATCAATTTATCGCGCAATGCAACTGGATCATTCGGATTCTCTGCCGATGAGATTAAACGCACCATCTCATCGATTGAGAGCGCCTTAGGAAGCTTTCTTGCGACTTTGAACCGTGTGATATCGATGAGTGGATCTTGAATTGAATACTCAACCCCTACATATTTATAGAATCCTTTAAGCGAGGAGATAAATCTATTGACTGATGAGAGTGCCAGACCGATGGAGGTTAGTAGGCCGATAATCTCGGAAAGCTGATTTCCGGAAAGATTCTCATAATCTAAATCTTTATCCTTGATGATTGAATCAAACTTTGATAAATCTCGTCGATACGCTTCGATTGAATGCGAAGAGAGTCCTCGCTCAATCCGCAGGTGGTCGAGGTAGGTCGAGAGCGCTAGATCAAATTGAGTAGCCATGGGCTAGTGCAACCGCTTCGTAACGGATTTTTCCTGCATGAACATTGAGCCCTTTTGCGAGTGATTCATCTTTCTCGCACGCTAACTCCCAACCATTGTTGGCAATAGAAAGCGCATATGGCAAAGTCGCATTGGTAAGTGCATACGTTGATGCAACTGGAACGGCCCCTGGCATATTTGCAACGCAGTAAAAGAGGCAATCATGAACTCTATATGTTGGATCTGCGTGCGTTGTGGCATGTGAATCTTCGAAGCATCCGCCCTGATCAATAGCGATATCGACTAGAACAGCTCCAGGCTTCATCGACTTTACTTGTGCATTAGTGACGAGCTTCGGCGCTTTTGCGCCGTGGACGAGGACCGCGCCAACGACTAAGTCCGCGACTTTAATTTCGCGATCAATGGCGTGAAAACTAGATGCGAGAGTCTTAATTCGTCCCTGATAAATCGTATCTATGTAGGCCAGACGCGCTAATGACCGGTCTATGACAGTGACATCTGCACCCATCCCCATCGCAACAACTGCTGCGTTGAGACCGGCAACTCCTCCGCCAATAACAACAACCTTTCCAGGTGATACTCCGGGTACCCCACCTAAGAGAACTCCACGTCCACCATTGGGTTTTTGTAACGCGCTGGCACCTACTTGAGTAGCTAATCTGCCAGCCACCTCACTCATTGGAGCAAGCAACGGAAGTGAGCCACTTACCTCAACGGTTTCATAAGCAATTGCAGTTGTGCCGCTAGCAAGAAGTGCATCAGTACAGCCCTTGCTTGCTGCTAGATGCAGATATGTAAAGAGGACCTGACCAGCGCGAAGGCGGGGGTACTCAATTTCAATCGGCTCTTTCACCTTCAGAATGAGATCGGCCGTCTTCCAAATTTTTTCAACATCGTTCTCGATTGTTGCTCCTGCGTTGATGAAATCATCATCACTGATTGCCGATCCGACTCCAGCACTTTTCTCAACGACAACGCTATGACCTGCGCGTATGAATTCCGAGACTCCCTCCGGAGTCAGTGCCACTCTGGATTCGTGATTTTTGATTTCCTTGGGGACGCCAACGAGCATGATTAGCCCTTCTTAGAGATAGCCGCAGCAATCAAACCCGTAAAAAGCGGATGTGGTCGAGTTGGTCGAGAACGCAATTCGGGATGAGCTTGAGTACCTACATAGTATGGATGTACTTCACTCGGAAGTTCAACGAATTCAACTAAGTTCTTTTCTGTGAAGAGACCAGAGAAAACCAAACCAGCAGCAGATAGTTGATCACGGAAAGCGTTATTGACTTCATATCTATGTCGGTGGCGCTCAGAAATTTCAGTTGCTCCATAGACTCCAGCAACTATCGTTCCCGGAGTAAGTGTTGCTTTATAAAGCCCGAGGCGCATAGTTCCTCCCATATCGGCTTCTCCAGCAATAATGTTGAGTTGATCTGCCATGGTCGCAATGACATGGGTTCCAGAATCAGGAGTGAACTCAGCAGAGTTAGCATCTGCAATCCCAGCGAGGTTTCGTGCTGCCTCAATCACCATGCACTGCAGTCCTAGACAGAGTCCTAAGGTTGGAATCTTATTCTCACGCGCAAATTTGAGTGCACCTAATTTTCCTTCGATTCCGCGGATACCAAAACCTCCGGGTACGCAGATTGCATCTACCTTGGAGAGTTCTTCACGCGCGCCTTCCGGGCTCTCGCAATTGTCGCTAGGTATCCAGACAATCTCAACCTTTGCATCATTTGCAAAACCGCCTGCGCGCAAAGCTTCTGAAACAGAGAGATACGCATCAGGCAGATCGATGTATTTTCCAACTAATCCGACACGTACATGGTGCTTCGGGTTGTGAACTTTGCGAAGAAGTTCATCCCATTCGCCCCACTCGACATCGTGTCCGCCAAGTGAGAGACGACCGACAATATAAGAATCAAGTCCTTCTGTGTAGAGAACCTTAGGGATATCGTAAATTGATGGCGCGTCAACTGCAGCAACAACGGCCTCTAGATCCACATCGCACATCAGTGAAATCTTCTTCTTGATTCCTTCAGGGATAGGGCGATCACAGCGAAGGACAATTCCATCAGGTGCGATACCAATACTGCGCAGCGCAGCAACGCTATGTTGAGTCGGCTTAGTTTTCAATTCCCCAGATGGACCGATGTACGGAACCAATGAAATGTGCAGGTAAAAGACGTTATCCCGGCCAATTGCTTGGCGAATCTGGCGAGCAGCTTCCAGGAATGGTTGAGATTCAATATCTCCAACGGTGCCACCTATCTCGGTTATCACCACATCAATATCTGGTGAATCATTTCCGAGCATGCGTTCTTTAATTTCATTGGTGATATGAGGAATAACTTGAACAGTCTCGCCTAGATATTCGCCGCGTCGTTCGCGCGCAATAACTCGAGAATAAACTTGACCTGTCGTCACATTTGCAGAACCCTCAAGATTGCGATCAAGGAATCGTTCGTAATGGCCGATATCAAGGTCAGTCTCTGCACCATCATCGGTCACAAATACTTCACCATGTTGAAATGGGTTCATCGTTCCCGGATCTACATTCAGGTATGGATCGAGCTTCTGCATAGTGACTCGAAGTCCGCGCGCTACAAGTAACCGCCCGAGGGAAGATGCTGTGAGGCCTTTGCCTAAACTAGAGGCGACGCCACCGGTTACAAAGATGTGTTTGGTGACATGTCCACGGCTTGAATCTTTTTCGCTCATGGAAGTCCAACCTATCACTATTTTTTGTCAGTGCCTCGCATGGCAAGGAGTTCTGCCGCGTGTTCTAGCGCACTACTGGACTCTTCTAGCCCTGCCAGCATTCTCGCTACTTCTTCTACCCGCGACTTTGCATCCAGTAATTGCACCCCGGATTCGACGATGGAACCGTCACTGAGTTTTACCACCTTAAAGTGAGTATCAGCCCACGCAGCTACCTGAGGTAGATGAGTAACCACGATCACCTGGGCGCTCTGGGCCAATAAATGCAAACGCCTTCCAACTTCGATCGCAGCTTTTCCGCCGACGCCGGCATCTACTTCGTCGAAAATGTATGTACCAACTGGATGTGTCTTTGCAATAACAACTTCAAGAGCAAGCATGATTCGAGACATCTCGCCACCACTTGCACCTTTTCCGATTGCAACTTGCGGCGCAGTGGCGTGCGCTTTTATCGATATAGCAATTTCATCACATCCGTTTATCGTAAAATCAGATTCTTTCAGCGCCGAACCGTAATCCGGGGTGTTTACATCGATAATTAATTGAGTGTGTGGCATAGATAGCTCTTTAAGTTCAATCGAAACTTCTTTAGATAATTGCGAAGCGGCTACTACTCGAGCTGAAGTTAATTTCTTTGCATTTGCAAGAAGACTATCCTTAATACCCTGGAGCTCTCGTTCAACCTCAACGATTCGCTCATCCCCGCCTCGTAGGTCTTCGATGCTTTCTCTTCCGGACTTGGCGCGCTGTGCGAGAAGAACCAGTTCATCATCGACTTCGCCAGAACCTCCCCACTTCTTAATGAAAGAGTTCAGCGCGCTCTTACGTTCTTGCAACTCATCAAGTTTTCTTGGATCTGCTTCGAGTGAAGCAAGGTAAGAGGAGAGGTCCCGGGCAGCCTCATCCAGTGCGTAATAACTCTCATTGAGCAGGTCAGCGATCGAATCTAGACGAGAGTCTCGACCTCGCGCAGCATCTAGATACCGCTTAGCAGTACCGAGTGATGTGAGTGCGCCGGACTCCTCTGAACTGGTAGCCCCACTTGCGCCATCTGCGGCGATTCGCAAATCTTCAACGCTAGAAAGTCTTGAAATTTCATCACTCACTGATGCGAATTCGCCTCGGACAGGTTTGAGCTTCGCCCAACCCTTCAGAAATTCTTCGAGTTCTGCGATCTCACTGTCTCGCTCTGAAGAGGCGCTCTTCATCGCTTTGAGGCGCGCTTTGATATCGGTATAACGCTGGAAATCTTCTGAATATATCGAGAGAGCCGTCGCAATCTGCTTTCCACCGAAACGATCGAGAAGTTCCCGTTGACGAGCGCTCTTGACTAGTTGGACATTTGCAGACTGCCCATGAATTTCAATGAGATAGGTCGAGAGCTCGGTCAAAACACTTGCCGGTACTGCCGTGCCATTACAGGTTGCTTTGCTCTTACCGTCGGCAGTTACGGATCGGGTAAAGATGAGGTTGCCGTCTTCAATCGCAACATCAGCATCATCTAGTGGACGACTTAACCCGGAGCTGGCATCAGCTACTGAAAAGATTGCTGAAGTTGTTAAACGTTCGGATCCAGAGCGAACTAAAGAACTATCTGATTTACCGCCCAGAACCAAATTGAGCGCAGTGAGAATCATGGTCTTGCCGGCACCGGTCTCGCCTGTCAGGACATTGAGTCCGCGTCCTAGTTCTAGTTTGGATTCTTCAATGATTCCTAGATCACGAATAGAAATCTCTTCTAAATAGGAACGATCACTCACCACGCCATCCCTCGACTGGAAGTTTAAATTTTGCAACAAGACGATCGGTGAAGAGTGTCGGTTTGATATGGGCCAGTTTGATTGTGTTGGGATTGCGAGTAATGACTACGCGGTCACCATTGACCAGCGGTAGTTTGCGCAGGGCATCGGCAGAAAGTAGTGCCACAGTGGACTCAACGGTGACGACAATCTCTGATTGAGTTGCCACCACCATGGGACGCGAGAATAGGGCATGGGCCGAAATGGGTAGGAGCACAAGTGCATCGATTTCTGGCCAGAGCACAGGGCCGCCAGCACTAAACGCATAAGCCGTTGAACCCGTGGGTGTTGCACAAATAAGCCCATCGCAACCCCAATGCGATAGCGGACGCCGATCAATTTCAACAAAAAGTTCTACCATCGTGGTGCTATCTCGTTCGACGGTAATCTCATTGAGTGCCCATCCTTGCGAAATTTCCTT
>CAESAK010000007.1_pt1 | contig 14036 bp, 10 predicted proteins | sample 7263581 | NCBI WGS metagenome assembly CAESAK01 (sample SAMEA6814088, study PRJEB35770) | uncultured Candidatus Planktophila sp. | biome: Freshwater; feature: Freshwater reservoir; material: water | place: Czech Republic | collected 2017-05-23 | depth 30m m | reverse complement strand
ATGATAGATAGTGCTAATTCCACGGGTGGCTCCTCTTGCGGTTAGATGGGTAAGGATAGCGAATTATTTGCCGTTGACTTACTCGGTGACAGCGTGGAATTTTACAATTTTAGCCAATTCTTCAGGGTCAAGGCTTGCCCCACCGATGAGAGCGCCATCGACATCGGCCTGCTTCATGATTTCGACAACATTTGCCGACTTCACTGAACCGCCATAAAGGATGCGCATATTTGAGGCGATCTCTGAGGAGCCAATCTGCTCAATCTCTTCCCGGATAGCGGCGCAGACTTCTTGCGCATCTTCCGGAGTAGCTGTCTTTCCGGTTCCAATTGCCCAGATTGGCTCGTATGCAATGACAATCTTCTTCAGCTCTGGCTTTGTAAATCCCTCAAGACCTGCGCGCACCTGACGAATGACATGGGAGACATGAGCTCCGGATTCGCGAACAGGAAGTTCTTCGCCTACACAAAAGATAGGAGTAAGTCCATTAGCAAGTGCTGCTTTAATTTTGCGATTGATAAGTGCATCATCTTCGTGATGAACGGCGCGACGCTCAGAGTGACCGATTGCCACAAAGGTACATCCAAGTTTTGCCAGCATTGAGCCAGAAATATCGCCAGTGAATGCACCGGAAGATTCTGGTGAGAGATCCTGTGCGCCATACTGAATACGCAGACGATCGCCATCGACCATAGTTTGAATTGATCGAATATCAGTAAATGGAGGAAGTATTGCCACATCAACTGCTTCGTAATCAGCATCATTGAGTGAGTAGACAAGTTTCTGGGCAACTGCAATCGCTTCCAGGTGATTGAGATTCATCTTCCAATTACCTGCCATGAGTGGCTTACGCATTTTTACTTCCCATTCCCCTGCTTATTTACTTCAGCGATTTTAATATCAGAGACCGAGCGCTTTCAGGCCTGGAAGTTCCTTGCCTTCGAGATACTCAAGTGATGCTCCCCCGCCAGTTGAGATATATCCAAACTGATTATCGGTAAATCCTAGAGCTCTGACAGCCGCAGCAGAATCTCCGCCACCAACAACAGATATTCCATCAACCTCAGTCAGCGCCTGGGCTATCACTTTGGTTCCGTGCGCGAATGCCGGAAATTCGAATACGCCCATTGGTCCGTTCCAGAAGAGAGTTTTGCACTCTCTAATAGCAGCGGCGAATGCAAGAGCTGAATCGGGACCAATATCTAGACCCATTTGATCCGCTGGAATCGCATCTGATGATACGACCGATGCTGGTGAATCAGCCGCAAATGCTGGTGCAACCACAATATCTGTAGGAAGAATAAGGCGTACACCCTTATCTTCGGCTTCCTGAATAAGTTCGCGAACTGTTTGAAGCATCTCGCTCTCAACAAGTGAGCTACCAATCTCTTTTCCTTGTGCTGCAAGAAAGGTAAAGACCATTCCGCCGCCGATTGCCATGACATCAACCTTTGTTAACAAATTCGAAATAACTCCGAGCTTGTCAGAAACTTTTGCACCGCCTAGCACCACTCCATAAGGACGGGCAGGATCTGTGGTGAGCTTCTTTAACACCTCGACCTCGGCAGCAACCAGCGTTCCGGCAGCATGAGGAAGAAGCTTCGGCAAATCAAAGACAGATGCATGCTTACGGTGCACCGCTCCAAAACCATCGCCGACATAAATATCGGCAAGTCTGGCTAACTCAGCTGCAAAGAGAGCGCGTTCCGATTCTTCTTTGGAAGTCTCTGCTGCGCTAAATCTAATATTTTCAAGGAGGAGAATTTCGCCTGACTGTAAAGCTTGAGCGCGTGAAAGAACATCTTCGCCCGTGACTGCTCCGGCGAATTGAACTGGCTTACCTAATAATTCTGCGAGACGAGTAGCAATAGGGGCTAAGGAAAGCTCTGGCTTGGGCTCGCCCTTTGGTCGACCTAAATGTGCAGCGATAACAAGTGAAGCGCCCTTTGATAAGAGTGCGTTAATTGTCGGCAATGAAGCGCGAATTCGGCCATCATCTGTAATGACGCCATCTTTCAATGGGACATTGAGATCACAACGAAGAAATACACGCTTACCTGCAACATCGAGGTCAGCCAAGGTCGTCATTGAAATTAAAGACTCTTTCCTACGAAGCCAACGAGATCTACAAGGCGGTTTGAATAACCCCACTCGTTGTCATACCAACCAACAACCTTAACTGTTGTTCCGATTGCCTTAGTTAGGCCCGCATCGAAGATACATGATGATGGATCTGTCACGATATCTGAAGAGACGATTGGATCTTCTGTGTAAGAAAGGAATCCCTTAAGTGGACCATCGGCAGCCTTCTTCATCGCTGCATTGATCTGCTCAGCTGTTGCCTCTTTAGCGAGCTCGACTGTGAGGTCTGTTGCAGATCCCGTTGGAACAGGAACGCGCATTGCAAAGCCATCAAGCTTGCCCTTGAGTTGTGGCAGAACCAATGAGATTGCCTTCGCTGCACCTGTAGAGCTTGGAATGATGTTTGTCGCTGCGGCGCGAGCACGACGGAGATCTTTATGAGGGAAATCGAGAATTACCTGGTCGTTGGTATATGCGTGAATTGTTGTCATCAAGCCGCGAACAATTCCGAACTCTTCGTCAAGAACCTTAGCCATTGGTGCAAGGCAGTTCGTTGTACATGATGCATTAGAGATAACGTGGTGGTTCGCTGGATCATATTTTTCATGGTTAACACCCATTACAACTGTTATATCTTCATCAGTTGCAGGTGCTGAGATAATTACCTTCTTAGCGCCAGCTGTGATGTGCTTCTTGGCATCGGATGCCTTTGTGAAGTGGCCAGTTGACTCAATGACAATATCTGCTCCGATAGAAGCCCATGGAAGGTTTGCTGGATCGCGCTCAGCGAATACCTTCATAGTCTTGCCGGCAACTGTGATGCTCTCATCTGTGTATGAGACCTCAAGGCCTAGGCGGCCGAGAATTGAGTCGTACTTAAGAAGGTGTACAAGCGTTGCGTTATCGGTAAGGTCGTTAATTCCTACAATATTGATATTTGGGTTTGTGAGAGCGGCGCGAAAGAAATTGCGACCGATACGTCCAAAACCGTTGATTCCGACATTAATCATTGTGAAACCTCATTTGAGAGTTGATGTAAGTAGATGCCCGTGGGCTAACTTTCGCCACAACATTGGGGACTTGGGGTAAGGATACCAGCCTCGTACTTGCAGAAGAGCGAAGAGTGGCCTTACTCCCCTAAGAGATCAGGCGAGAGACCTGCCTCAGTATCTGGAATTCCAAGCTCAGCAGCTCGTTTGTCAGCCATAGCGAGAAGACGGCGGATACGACCAGCGATTGCATCTTTAGTCATCGGAGGCGAGGCGAGCGAGCCGAGCTCTTCGAGTGAAGCCTGTCCATGCGCGATGCGTAACTCGCCTGCCTCTTTAAGGTGTTCCGGGACTTGGGCTCCCAGAATTTCCATTGCGCGTTGAACTCGCGCAGCAGCCGCTACCGCTGCCCTGGCAGAGCGACGAAGATTTGCGTCATCAAAATTTGCTAAGCGATTAGCGGTGGCGCGGACTTCCCGTCGCATCCGTCGCTCTTCCCATGCAAGAACGCTCTCGTGAGCGCCAAGTCGTGTCAGCAGAGAACCGATGGCATCGCCATCGCGGATAACAACGCGATCTATGCCACGAACTTCGCGCGCCTTTGCCGAAATATTCAATCGCCGCGCGGCTCCCACAAGTGCAAGTGCGGCTTCTGGTCCAGGACATGTGATTTCAAGCGATGAGGAGCGACCTGGTTCGGTGAGAGAACCATGTGCCATAAAAGCTCCACGCCAAGCAGCTTCTGCATCGCAGACATTTGCTGCGACGACCTGGGGCGGAAGTCCGCGAATAGGGCGACCATGAGCGTCAATGAGACCAGTCTGACGAGCAAGAGATTCTCCAGCTTCGATGACTCGAACGATGTAGCGAGATCCTTTGCGAAGACCGCTTGAAGAGAGAACTGCTAAATCGGAATCGTGGCCATAAATATCGGCGATATCTTTTTTCAGACGGCGAGCCGATTGTGATGTATCAAGTTCGACTTCAATAACAACTTTTCCGGATGCGATATGGAGCCCACCGGCAAAGCGCAGGAGCGATGACACTTCGGCCTTACGACAACATGGCTTAGTGATAATGAGCCGACTGAGCTCATCCTTTACCGCTGCTGTCATTGCCATGGGGATATCAAACCAGTATTTCTCGCGCTATGTGAGCGAAAGCGGAGGCTAATTTCTCACTACCGTGATGGATATCAATCTCTTCATCGCGTAAATCTCTCTCAATATGAATGCTCTCAAGGTCATAGAGATGGGCTGCTAGCTCACCCTTATCCTCTAGTTGAGAGTCTGTGAGAACAACATCGAAGTGAAGTCCTGGGGCATAGCTGGAAAGAATTTCGCAATGCTCCATCGGTGAATAACCAGCGAACTCACCAATATCGCGTTCTCCTGTTGATGAATCTAGATTGAGAATAAGAATCTTCTTTGCCGAAGATGCAACGATCGCATCTCGAAGGGTCGGAACAAGTAGATGTGGAAGAACGCTAGAGAACCAAGAGCCTGGCCCCATCGTTATCCAGTCAGCCTCCATGATTGCCTGAATTACCTCAGGCCTTGTTGCAGGATCACTCGGTATCAGGCGCAGGCTTTGTAAACGGCCCGGAGTCGTTGCAACGGCTACTTGTCCGTGAGCTTCAATCAGTTCGCCATCGAGATCAAATGTTGCCTCGATATCGAGTGGCTCGGAACTCATGGGAAGTACGCGTCCTACAACTTTAAGCAACGCACCTACCTGATCAAGTCCAGCAACAGAGTCCTGGTCGCGATCCCATAACGCCGCAAGCAAAAGATTTCCTAGTGCATGGCCATTGAGTTCACCATCGCTTGTAAAACGATACTGCATGATCTCTGCCCAATTGCGTCCCCACTCATCATCTGCGCAGAGCGCAGCAAGGGCCATTCGCAAATCTCCTGGCGGCATAATGGCGAACTCATCTCGAAGTCGACCACTAGAGCCACCATTATCGGCGACAGTAACGACTGCAGTAATCTGCGAGGTGATTGAGCGAAGAGCTGTGAGTGTGGCAGCTAAGCCATGACCTCCACCAAGTGCGACTACTTTCAAGCCAGAGCTCATTCGCGCCCAACATCTCTATGTGTTGCATGTGCTGAGACTGAATATCCATCGTGGCTACGGTTGAGCTGTAAAGAAATCTCGCGGGCGATTGATACAGAACGATGCTTTCCTCCTGTACATCCAATCGCAATCGTGACGTACTTCTTACCTTCGCGAAGATAGCCAGGAATCATTTGCTCGACAACAGCAACATAAGAATGAACAAAATCACGGACACCCTCACTGTCGAGCACATGGTTGTAGACGGCATCATCCAGGCCAGATTTCGGACGGAGCTCAGGGACCCAATGCGGATTAGGAATGAATCTACAATCGAGGAGCAAATCTGCATCTACTGGGATGCCATATTTGTAACCAAAAGAGAGAACATTGATGCGAAGCGCCTGCACCATGCCTTCGGCAAAAATCTCTGCTGTTCGTTTTTCGAGTTGGTGCACATTGAGATTAGAAGTATCAATTACTACATCTGCGTTAGAACGCAGTTCCTCCAGCTTTTCGCGCTCTCTAACAATTCCATCGACAATGCGATCTCCGCCTTGCAATGGATGCGGTCTACGAGTTGATTCGAAGCGCTGCACCAAGGCTTGATCGGTTGCATCGAGAAAGAGTAGGCGATAAGAAACTTTTGCCTTCTTGAGATTTTCAAGCGAGCTATTGAGGGCATCAAAGAATTTTCCACCACGAACATCGACCACGACTGCAAGAGACTGATCACTCTTACCCATCTCGGTGGAGAGTTCAGGCAACAGCGCTGGCGGTAAGTTATCAACGACATGCCAACCGAGATCCTCGAGGGCGTGTGCAACAGTGGAACGCCCGGCTCCAGACATGCCAGTCAGAATCAGGAGTTCGCGATGTGTCGAGTTTGCCTGTGTCATGTCCCTATTCTGCACCATGCGTCAAGTACTGGAAATCTCGCCTGTCTCCATATCAATACTGCTTCCCGCCAGAGCGGCGAGATGAGTAAAGATGATGGATGCGATTGTTTCCCCGATTCCTGGAGTAGTTGCCAGCTCCACGAGTGAAGCCTTGCGAATAGCCGTCACAGAACCAAATCGCTCGAGAAGTGCCTTACGACGAATCTCCCCTAATTGTGGAATCTCATCAAGAAGTGATTCGAGCATTACCTTTGAACGCTTGGATCGGTGGAATGTAATTGCGAAACGATGTGCCTCATCACGTAGCCTCTGCAATAAATACATACCCTCACTTGTTCTCGGGAGAATTAGGGGATCTGCGGAGTGAGGTAACCACACTTCTTCTAAACGCTTAGCTAAACCACAGAGAGCGACATCTGTAATTCCTAGTTCGTCGAGCGCGCGTTGGGCAGCCGCTACTTGAGGCGCACCACCATCAACCACAATCAACTGCGGCGGATATGCGAATTTAGAGAGCTTGCCACCGCTCTCTGCAATCTCTCCATGATTGACTTGCCGATCTGCGAGCAACCTCTTCATGCGGCGAGTAATAACTTGGTGCATCGCTCGTGTGTCATCTGTCGCCGTTGCGGTATCAATAGCGAAACGGCGGTACTCGCTCTTCTTTGCTAAACCGTCTTCGAAGACAACCATAGAAGCAACTACTGACGTTCCAGAGATATTTGAAATGTCATAGCACTCAATGCGAAGTGGCGTGCGTGGTAGCTCAAGGGCTTCTTCTAACTCGATGAGCGCCTTTCCTGAAACAGCTGCATCGGTTGCTCGTTTACTCATATATTGCACGAGTGCGTAATGAGCATTTCGTTCCACTGTTTGAAGTAGCTCCACCTTTTCCCCACGTTGCGGAACCTTCAAAGTGACTTTACGTCCAGCGATTGATGAGAGCCACTCCGCCAGAGAATTGGCCTCAGCTGGTTCTTGGTTGATATAGATGTTGGACGGAATTTCTAAAGTGCTATCGCCATAAATTGAGAAGAGAAGCGAAGACCACTGGTCATCTCCCTCAAGTGTCCGCTCTTGATCGACAATCCATGAGCGCGATCCTTTGATAGAGCCTCGCTTGAGAGTAAAAATGGAACCAGCAGCGTGCAAACCTTCTTCATGGATGGCGATGAAATCACCATCGAGTTCATCCGAGAGATTCCCTTGAGTGGAGCGTTGTGCCTTTTCGAATGATTCAATCTGGTCTCTAATACGAGCAGCGCGTTCAAATTCTTCGCGTTCTGAGGCTAGCGCCATCTCTGTACGCAAGGTTGGAAGAATGTCTTCCATGCCAGCTTCCATAAAGGCATCAAGTTTGTAGGCAATCTCTTTATGCTCTTCTGGGGTTACCCAGCCGACGCATGGCGCTGCGCATTTACCAATATCGCCCAACAAACACTGCCGCTTCGATCTCTGCGCTCGTTGAAAGTTTCCTACAGAGCATGAGCGAACCGGGAAGACCTTGAGCAGCACTTCATATGTGTTTCGCAGCGCCCAGGCATTTGTATACGGTCCAAAGTATTTGAGGCCACTTCGCTTCTCTTTCCGAGTAATAAATATTCGAGGGAACTCATCCTCTAATGAGATTGCCAGATATGGATAAGACTTGTCATCCTTGAATTGAACGTTATAGGTCGGGTGATATTGCTTGATCCACGAGAACTCGAGCGCCAGCGCTTCCAGTTCGGTGTTGACGATAGTCCAATCCACACGCACCGCTTCATGGACCATTCGATAAGTTTTCTGAGCGAGATTGGCTTGGAAGTATGAGCTCAGCCGATTCTTTAGATTCTTTGCCTTGCCGACATAGATAACTTTCTCGCTCTTGTTGTAAAAGCGATATACCCCGGGTTCCTCGGGAATATTGGTGGGACGATAGCTGGCTGGATCTGCCATCTTATGACTTCTTGGTCGTCTTCTTTTTTACAGGGCTCTTCCGATTACTCGCCAGAATTTCAGCCAAGAATTGGCCGGTATAACTCGCGCTGACTTCTGCGACCTGCTCTGGAGTTCCCTCGGCTACAACATAACCTCCACGGAATCCTCCTTCAGGACCCATATCGATCACCCAGTCAGAGGATTTGATGACATCAAGATTATGTTCAATCACAACAACAGTATTTCCTGACTCGACCAAACGCTTCAGGACGCCTAACAACTTATTGACATCTTCAAAGTGAAGTCCGGTGGTTGGCTCATCAAGCACATAGATTGTGCGACCGGTTGAGCGACGTTGCAATTCGGTAGCTAGCTTGACGCGTTGGGCTTCTCCGCCAGAGAGAGTTGTCGCTGCTTGCCCCAAACGGACATACCCGAGACCAACATCGCAAAGGGTCTTAAGGTATCGAGCAATAGTCGGCATGGACTCAAAGAATTGAGCGGCTATCTCAATCGGCATATCAAGAACATCAGCAATGGTCTTACCTTTGTAATGGACTTCAAGTGTTTCGCGGTTGTAGCGCGCACCATGGCAGACCTCACATGGAACGTATACATCTGGCAGGAAGTTCATTTCGATTGTGATGGTGCCGTCGCCAGAGCAATTCTCGCAGCGTCCACCTTTAACATTGAAGGAGAAGCGGCCCTGCAGATATCCACGAACCTTTGCTTCACTTGTTTCAGCGAAGAGGGCACGGACCTTGTCGAAAACTCCAGTATAGGTTGCTGGGTTAGAACGCGGGGTACGACCAATTGGTGACTGATCTACATGCACAACCTTATCTAGTTGATCGATACCACTTACTGTGCGATGGCGTCCAGGTACGCGACGTGCGCCATTGAGTTTATTGGCGAGCGTGGTGTAGAGAATGTCGTTGATCAGAGTGGATTTTCCAGAGCCAGAAACTCCGGTCACTGAGATAAAGAGCCCAAGCGGAATCTCAACTTCAATATCTTTAAGATTATTCTCTTTCGCGCCTTTGATGACAAGCTTGCGCTTAGGATCTACTGGTCTGCGAGTTGCTGGAATTTCGATTGATTTACGACCAGAGAGATAGGCACCGGTGATTGAATCTGGTGAGTTAATCAAATCTTCATAAGATCCTGAGACCACAATCTTGCCACCATGCTCGCCAGCACCTGGGCCAACATCGACAATCCAATCTGCGGTACGAATTGTTTCTTCATCGTGTTCCACAACAATTAAAGTGTTTCCAAGATTACGCAGTCGAGTGAGAGTATCAATCAGACGTCGATTATCTCGTTGGTGAAGCCCAATACTTGGTTCATCCAAGACATAGAGCACTCCAACAAGGCCGGAGCCAATTTGTGTCGCCAGGCGAATGCGCTGAGCTTCTCCACCTGACAGAGTTGCGGCTGGACGATCTAATGAGAGATAGTCCAACCCGACATCGAGTAAGAAGCCAAGTCGTGCATGAACTTCCTTCATTACGCGCTCAGCAATCTGAGCTTCACGCGCGCTCAGTTCAATCCCTTTGAGGAACTGTGCGCAATCATCGATAGAGAGTAAACATACCTCTGCGATTGATTTACCGCCGATTGTCACCGCCAAAACTTCCGGCTTTAATCGAGCACCTTTACATGCCGGACATGGTGTCTCGCGCATATACGCTTCATATTTCTCGCGACTGTAATCGCTATCGGTCTCGGCATGGCGGCGATGAATAAATGGAATTACCCCTTCAAAGCCAGTGGAGTAATTGCGGACTCGACCATAACGATTCTTAAACTTAACCTGAATCTCATAATCAAAGCCGTTGATAATGGCATCTTTAGCCTTTACCGAGAGCTTCTTCCACGGCGTATCAAGATTGAACTTAACATCCTCAGCTAGCGCTTCTAACAATCGTAAGAAATATTCAGAAGATTGGCCGCCGGCCCAAGGGGCAATCGCTCCTTCATTTACTGAAATTGAATCATCGGGGATGATGAGTTCTTCATCAACTTCTAACTTTGTTCCGATGCCAGAACAATCGGCACATGCTCCAAAGGGCGAGTTAAATGAGAATGATCGAGGTTCGAGTTCTTCAAAGGAGAGATTGCAATCATGGCAGGCAAGGCTCTCGCTAAAGGTGCGTTCCTTCTCCCCCGTCTTGGCATCGACAAAATCAAGGATGACCAGGCCGCTCGCAAGTTTGAGTGCAGTTTCAATTGAATCCGTCAGGCGTGATTTGCTCTCAGCTTTAGCAGTTAAGCGATCCACGACCACCTCGATGGTGTGCTTCTCTTGCTTCTTAAGCTTTGGCGGTTCCGATAATTGAATAGTTTCGCCGTCTACACGAGCACGTGAATACCCTTGAGTCACTAAGTCCGAGAAGAGATCAACAAATTCACCCTTACGTGCTCGCACAATCGGGGCGAGGACCTGAAATTTAGTTGTAGCTGGAAGCTCGAGAATTTGATCAACGATCTGTTGCGGAGACTGTCGTGAGACTGCTTTCCCACAATTGGGACAGTGAGGGCGACCAGCGCGAGCAAAGAGCAGGCGAAGGTAGTCATAAACCTCCGTAATTGTTCCGACGGTTGAGCGAGGGTTTCTATTGGTCGATTTCTGATCGATTGAAACAGCTGGAGATAGCCCCTCAATAAAATCTACATCCGGCTTATCCATCTGGCCTAAGAATTGACGCGCATAAGCTGATAATGATTCAACATAACGACGCTGACCTTCGGCAAAAATTGTGTCAAAGGCGAGTGATGACTTTCCGGAACCAGATAACCCAGTAAATACAATGAGCGCATCACGAGGAAGTTCGATGGAGACATCTTTTAGATTGTGCTCGCGGGCTCCACGAACGACTAACTTCTCAATCATTGCTTAATGCCCCGCCTCATCCATGGATCGAAGTTCTCGTTTAAGATCTTTGAGCTCATCACGTAATCTGCCAGCGAGCTCAAAGGCAAGCTCATCAGCTGCGCTACGCATCTGCTCGGTGAGGGAGCCTATCAACGCAGCTAGCTCTTGGCGCGCCAGAGATCCTTTTCCGCGCTCTACAAATGGCAATGAACCCTTCGCACCCTTGATTCCAGCAATGAGCTGATCGGTATCGTCACTTTCGCGAGCAATCAGGTCTGTAATGTCGGCAATCTTTTTACGCAACGGCTGTGGATCGACACCCTTTTCTAGGTTATACGCCACCTGCTTGGCTCTGCGTCGGTTGGTCTCATCAATCGCCTTCTCCATGGACGCGGTGATGTTATCTGCATACATATGGACCTCGCCCGAAACATTTCGCGCTGCACGACCAATTGTTTGGATTAACGATGTTGCCGAACGAAGGAAGCCTTCCTTATCGGCATCGAGAATTGCGACGAGTGAGACCTCGGGTAAATCCAAACCCTCACGGAGCAAGTTGATACCAATGAGGACGTCGTAGTCACCTGAACGGAGTTCTCGAAGCAGCTCTACCCGTCGCAGGGTGTCGACTTCCGAGTGCAGGTAACGCACACGCACGCCACGTTCTTGTAAATAATCTGTGAGGTCCTCAGACATCTTCTTCGTCAAGGTAGTCACTAGTACGCGTTCATTCTTTTCTGCTCGGATATTAATCTCGTTGAGTAGATCATCAATCTGTCCCTTGATGGGCTTGATGATGATTTGCGGATCCACCAGTCCGGTAGGGCGAATAACCTGTTCAACTACATCGCCCTGGACAATTCCGAGCTCGTACTTACCGGGTGTAGCAGAGAGATAAACCGTCTGACCTACTCGTTCTTGGAATTCTGGCCACTTGAGAGGGCGATTATCGAGAGCACTTGGAAGTCTGAAGCCATGTTCAACAAGGGTTCGCTTACGAGAGGCATCTCCTTCGAACATTGCTCCAATTTGCGGGACGGTCACGTGACTTTCATCAATCACACAGAGAAAGTCTTCGGGAAAGTAATCAAGCAGACAGTTAGGTGGCGAACCAGGTTCACGACCATCAAGATGCCTTGAGTAATTCTCGATACCCGAACAAAACCCGAGTTGCTCCATCATCTCTAAATCAAAGGTTGTGCGCATGCGTAGGCGTTGCTCTTCGAGTAACTTGTTCTGTTTCGTAAATGTATTGAGTTGTATCTGAAGCTCATCTTGAATATCACTCATTGCCCGCTTCATTGTTTCAGGACCGGCTGCATAATGGGTAGCAGGAAATATGTAGATTTCCTCTTCATCTCTTACTATCTCGCCCGTGAGTGGATTGAGAGTGGTTATCCGCTCAATCTCATCACCAAACATCTCGATTCGAATTGCTAGCTCTTCATACATCGGAATAATCTCAATGGTATCCCCACGCACTCTGAAAGTTCCTCGCTCAAATGCAACATCGTTGCGCTTGTATTGAACGTCTACAAAGCGTCTCAGAAGCACATTGCGCTCAACCTCATCACCAACCTTAAGGTGAATCATTCGATCGATATATTCTTGTGGCGTTCCCAATCCATAGATGCATGAAACTGTTGCAACCACAATGACATCGCGTCTGGTCAAAAGGGAATTTGTGGCTGAGTGACGCAATCGTTCTACTTCGTCATTTACGCTTGAGTCCTTCTCGATGAAGGTATCGGTCTGAGGCACATATGCTTCAGGCTGGTAATAGTCATAGTACGAAACGAAGTATTCAACAGCATTATTAGGCAAGAGCTCCCTGAATTCATTTGCTAACTGCGCCGCGAGAGTTTTATTCGGAGCCAGTACAAGTGTTGGCCGCTGCAACTTTTCAATGAGCCACGCAGTTGTCGCGGACTTTCCAGTTCCTGTGGCGCCGAGCAGAACTACATCTCGCTCTCCCGCATTGATTCGGCGAGCCAGCTCTTCAATCGCTGCAGGCTGATCCCCCGCTGGTACATAATCACTGATTACTTGGAAAGGTGCGACCTTGCGCTGAACTTCACTTACGGGGCGCATCGAGCTCGCTCTCCCATATTCGAACTACCTCAGTGAAGAGTTCTGCTCTATCTCCATCGTTTACAATGACGAAATCTGCCACTGCTTCCCGTTCGGCCTGAGAAGCTTGAGCTGCAATACGGCGCTCTGCTTCATCTTCATCTAAACCACGTTCGAAAAGGCGGTCTAGGCGATTCTCAATATCGCTCTCAACGGTGATGATGTAATCGAACTTCTTCTGCGCACCCGTTTCGACCAGAAGTGGCACCTCGTAAATCAAAATATCTCCAGGGTTCAAGCTCTTTATTCGTAAGGCAAGAGCATCCTGAACTCGTGGATGAATGATTGCCTCTAACTCTCTACGCTTCTTTGCATCACTGAAAACTATCTTTCCGAGCTCTTTCCGATCAATATCTCCATCGTTGAGAATCTGGGATCCAAACAAAGTAACGACTTCATCGAAGCCTGAGCTACCCGGTTCGATTGCCTCGCGAGCGAGTTGATCCGCATCGATAACAAGAGCGCCTAACTGCGCAAACATGTTGCCCACTGTTGATTTTCCAGCGCCAATTCCGCCGGTCAGGCCCACGATTAACATGGGCTTACCTTACCCACCTAGGGAGAAAAAAATCCCCTGCAGGGGAGCGATGTTAAGGAGCACATCGCATCCCGCAGGGGATTTTTAGTGAACGTTATTTATTCAGCTGGAGTAACAGCAGCTTCAGCTGCCTGTGCTTCTGCCTTCTGCTTCTTATGCGCTAGGAAGCGAGTCTGAGCTTCAGTGTATTGACGCTCCCACTCTTCGCGCTGAGTTTCGTATCCTGGCTTCCACTCCTGTGAATCAGGATCAAAGCCTTCTGGATAGATGAAGTTTCCTTCAGCATCGTAGCGAGCAGCCATTCCGTACTGTGTTGGGTCGAATGCTTCAACCTCAACATCTTGTCCTTCATTAGCCTGCTTCAATGAGAGTGAGATACGGCGACGCTCTAGATCGATATCAATGATCTTAACGAAGAGTTCGTCATCAACTGCAACAACCTGCTCTGGAATCTCAACATGGCGCTCTGCGAGCTCCGAGATATGAACAAGTCCTTCAATTCCTTCGTGAACACGGATGAATGCACCGAATGGAACAAGCTT
>CAESAK010000006.1_pt1 | contig 14845 bp, 13 predicted proteins | sample 7263581 | NCBI WGS metagenome assembly CAESAK01 (sample SAMEA6814088, study PRJEB35770) | uncultured Candidatus Planktophila sp. | biome: Freshwater; feature: Freshwater reservoir; material: water | place: Czech Republic | collected 2017-05-23 | depth 30m m | reverse complement strand
TTTCCGGTTGCAGATCAGTCGCTGATCAACCTCGAACTCAATAAGCAGGTTGCAATGACACGACGTGTTGTTGAACTAGGACGCGCTGCTCGCGCTGAATCTGGTGTGAAGATTAGACAACCTCTGCAGCGTGCACTCATCTCTGCTCAAGGCTGGTCATCTCTCCCTGTTGAAATGAAAGAGCAAATCTCTGATGAGCTCAACGTCCTTGATTTAGCCGACATCGCAGATGCCGATGGAGATCTCGTTGATGTCTCGATAAAAGCTAACTTCAAGAGCCTAGGCGCGAAGTACGGCAAAGCGGTACAAGATGTTGCAAAAATTATCGCCTCAGAAGATGCAGTTTCATTAGTCAAGCTTCTGCGCGCATCAGGTGTGGCTACTGTTGGAACCTTCGAAATTGGACTCGAAGATCTTGTCATCACCGAGGTGCCAAAGAGCGGGTGGATGGTGGCCAGCCATGATGGCGAGAGTTTGGCGTTGGATTTAGCGCTCTCACCTGAACTGATCGCAGCTGGCCAAATTCGAGAGATTATCAGGGCGATTCAGGAACGTCGCAAGAGTGACGGCTTTGAGATTTCAGATCGTATTGAAGTTAAATGGAATGCTTCAGATTCGCTCGTCGAAACGTGGCTAGCGGGTGCGCAACATATCTCTGCTGAAGTTCTCGCACTATCAATGACGCGCGATCCTGATATCTCGTATATCGAAGATGAGCTCGAATTTGGATTTGAGTTAAAGAAGTACGCTGATTAATTTCTGAAGCGTATTGATTGCAAAAATTAATACGATAAAAGATAGATCGAGTGCTACTCCACCTATTCGAAGTGGTGGAATAAATCGTCGAACAAATGACATCGCTGGTTCTGTGATGGAGTAAATAACTTCAAAGAGAGCCATCACGAGTGAATTTGGGCGCCAGTTGCGGGCAAAGATTCGAATGTAATCGATGACGAGGCGGATAAAGAGCGCTACTTCAAAGAGGGTGAGCAGCTGAAGGATGATGCCTTTGATGGTCATGCTGAGAAATCAGCTCTGGTTAAAAAATGTTGCTTGAGCTGCGCTCTTATCTTCATTACTCACATTGACGTTAGCTGGTGAGAGAAGAAAAACCTTGAGGCTAATTCGTTCAATACGACCGTTGAGACCGAAGACAAGTCCGCTTGAAAAGTCAACGAGGCGCTTGCGCTCACTCTCTTCCATGTCATCTAGGTTAATGATGACCGGATTTCCTTCGCGGTAATACTCGCCAACTTTGCGAGCCTCAGAGTAAGAGCGCGGTTGCAAAGTAATGATGTTGTAAGCGTTGTTATCTTCGACGGCTGCTGAGTGAGGTTGCACCAGAGCTGTACGCGATCCAACGACTGTAACCCCAGTTGGTTCTGAAGAACGTCGACCCAAATCACGAGTGGTTTTCTTTTCGGTAGTTGATTCGACAACCTCTTGGCTCTCATCGGAATCTACGAGACCGAGAAAACCCATAACCTTATTGAGCGCAGATGACATATGAAAAGTTTACTAGGGGTAGGTACGCTTACCGAGGATTTTGCTCCCCACTCGGATATGTGTCGCACCATGTTCGAGGGCAAGCATGTAATCCTGACTCATACCTGCCGAGAGTGAAGGCGACTGCGGAAATCTTGCTTTAAACCCTTGATGGATAAGGGCGATCTTGGAAAAGGCTGTTGACGGCTCCATTTCCACGGGAGGTACACACATTATTCCTAGAAGATGTATGCCAGGGAGTGTAGAAGTAGCCTCCGCGAAACCAATCAGCTCACTTTCAAGCACTCCCCCTCTCGCAGGATCGCCATCGAGTGAGAGCTGAAGAAAGAGATCGATAGTCCTGCCATCTTCTGAGATGGTTCTTGAAATCTTCTGGGCATGGTCGAGCGAATCTAAGGAGTGTAGGCAGTCGGCCCAACTCAAAATCGATCGAATTTTCTTGCTCTGAATCTCTCCTTGATAATGCCATCTGCCCGATATCGCAGGTGATTTATCCACTCCTTCTTCATTGCGGTTCTCTCCAAAATCGCGAACACCGAGTGATGCGAGGATTTCTACATCACTTACTGGGTAAGTCTTTGTAACGACGATGAGCGTTGGTGAATATGCAGCAATCTCCTCTTGTACACCCTCAAGAGCAGATGAGATTTCTTCTCGGCGAGTACTCATAGCGAGATTATTCCTGCTTGGCGACCTGTGATTGCATCTCTTCGATAGGAGAAAAGGCTAAGACTCTCAAAAGTGCATTCAAACTCGTCAATAAATGAAATTGACTCTGATTCGAGGACCGCACGAAGCGCAGCTGGTAGATCTAGGGCTGGAGTGTTTCGCTCTGTTCGAGAAGCTGCCAGCGGATGAAGAGTGGCCACCTCACTAAATATCTCCTCTGACACTTCATAGCAGCGACTACATATTGAGGGGCCAATAATTGCAGTGATGTGTTCTGCCCCCATCTCGCGCATTACATGGAGAGCGCTTCGCGTTACATCATTTACTAAACCTCGACGCCCAACATGTACCGCTGCTACAGCAACATCAGATTTGAGAAGCAGTGGAATGCAGTCAGCAACCATCACTGCAAGCGCTATTCCAGGGATGCCGGTAATAAGAGCATCTGCCGTTGGTTCTTCATCGCTAGGCTCTTCGACGATCACAACTCGGTTGCCATGGACCTGATTCATATATTGAACACCGACAAGATCTGCGCCTATATCTGTTGCGGCGATCTCTCTATTGCGGCGAACATCGTCTGCACGATCGCCAACATGGAGGGCAAGGTTGAGCGAAGCAAACTCACCTTGGCTTACGCCTCCAGCGCGCTTGGTAAAACGAGTGCTCATTGCGGCACCGTACTTCAATTACTTCATGAAGTCAGGAACATCAATCTCGTCTTCAGATACAAGCTCTTCAAATGTAATTCGCTTGCGCCCCTGAGAACCATCGAGATCAAGTGCTACCGAGAGCGGGTCATTGGATGGAATTGGATCAGCTACTCCCGAGAGAGATGCAGCGTTTATAGAAGGCATTTCAACTTTCTTTGGCTCTCCCCCAGCAAACCCGGCGGCAATGACAGTGATACGAACTTCATCACCCAGAGCATCATCGATTGTTGTGCCAAAGATAATTCGCGCATCAGGATGCGCTGCAGATTGAACAAGCTCGCACGCCTCATTGATTTCGAAGAGACCCAAATCAGAGCCACCTGCAACAGAGAGTAGGACTCCCATTGCTCCATCTATTGAAGCTTCAAGAAGTGGACTTGAGATAGCTAGCTCAGCGGCGCGAGTTGCGCGGTTCTCTCCGCGGGCTGAACCAATTCCCATAAGAGCTGATCCGGCATCGGTCATTACAGTTTTCACATCCGCAAAGTCAAGGTTGATAAGTCCTGGCTGTGTGATGATTTCAGTGATTCCCTGAACACCAGAGAGAAGAACTTGATCTGCGCTCTTGAACGCATCAAGTGCTGTGATGTTGCGATCTGATATTGCAAGAAGGCGATCGTTAGGAATAACAATCAAGGTATCAACGTGCTCGCGGAGTGCATCGATTCCTTCATCTGCTTGACGAGTACGAATTTTTCCTTCGAAAGAGAATGGACGGGTTACTACACCGATTGTGAGTGCACCGAGATCGCGCGCAATCTTTGCAACAATTGGAGCACCGCCAGTTCCTGTGCCGCCGCCTTCTCCTGCTGTAACAAAAACCATATCCGCTCCGCGGAGAATTTCTTCAATTTCTTCTGTGTGATCAACAGCTGCTTGTCGACCCTTATCAGGTGCAGCACCTGCACCGAGACCCTTGGTAGATGCACGACCAATATCGAGTTTCACATCTGCATCACTCATTAATAAGTGTTGTGCATCTGTATTGATTGCAATGAATTCGACTCCCTTGAGCCCAACTTCAATCATGCGATTGATTGCATTTACTCCACCTCCGCCGATACCGACGACCTTAATTACGGCGAGATAGTTCTGTGGTGCAGCCACTTGAAGCCTCCTTAAGAACTGTAAACCCTCTCTTGAGAGTCACATTTCTAATCACTTTGTTGGTCGCAAGGTATGGTGTTCGAGAGGCGTAATCAAAAACCAACACGAGCCAATATCTACACCTGTCGTAGAGGGTTTATTTCACGATAGGTGCATGAGGTGCTGATAGATCAACCATCGTAATTTCTTTATTTTCGGGAAGTTCCAAAAGTGCGCGATATACCTTTATTTTAAGAGCCATTTCTTCAATCGATCCCCACTGAATCTTTATCTCACGTGTTCCTCTTTGATGGACCGAGGCAATCGAAGATTCGTTGTTGGCGTTCATTGAAAGGAGCGAGTTACGTAAATCACCGGGAAGTTCTTTGAAGAGCTCAATTGCCAGAAGTCCCAGCTGGGGATTTGCTGCCCTGACCTCGGGGAGATCAGATGGGGTTCCAGTTGGAAGATCGAAGAGCGTTCCGCCCTTATCGAGCGCTCTTCCTCGATAAATTCCAACAGCTATTCGCGGGGTAATCGTTAATTGAATTTCCCCTCGAAACCAATTTCGCTCTAGCTTAATTGCACTAATCCAATTCAGAGCGGAGAGTCTTGTTGAGACTGTCCGCGGTTCTATCCGGGCCAATTTATCGCCAACTGAAATCTGGGCTTTCTCAAGTATCAGAGATTGAGAAACGCCCTGTGGGTTACCCGAGACCTTGATTGTCTTGACTTGAAATACCGGTGAGAAGGCAAAGAGATATGTCAGAGATGCAAAAAGAAGAATTGCAACGATAGCTACTTTGGTGCGCTGTCTCATCGCTACTGTGACTCAAAACGTTTTCTGAGGCCCTCGGCAATAATCGGAGCAAGCGAGTTCACATCTCCGGCACCCAAGGTGAGGATGAGATCGCCAGGTTTGGCTAACTCAATGACACGGTCTGTAGCTTCAATAAAATTGGGAATGAACTTTCCGTGCATCATGAGATCTGCGATGAGAGATGAGCTCATTCCGGCTATTGGCTGCTCACTCGCGGCATAGATCTCAAGCAGGGTGACATCATCTGCCTGATCAAGGGTGCTGGCGAACTTCTCCAGAAAAGCTTCTGTGCGTGAGTATCTATGTGGTTGAAAAATCACGATTATTCGACCAGCATCCACATATCTTCGCGCCGCTTCAAGAGTAACTTCAATCTCAGTTGGATGGTGTCCATAGTCATCGACTACACGAATTCCATGCACCGTAGCTTTAAGTTCGAAGCGGCGACCTGCACCGCGGAAAGTGGAGAGCCCAGCTAAGAGATCGTTTGCCGGCAGGTTAAAGGCTAGCCCTAGTGCAAGCGTGGCGGCAGCGTTAAGGAGATTGTGCTGGCCTGGTACATGCAATTCGATTATGCCAACAACCCTTCCTCGCCATAGCGCTCTTGCTCGCGACCCTCCTGGAGTGAGTTCTATCTGATCAATATGCAAATCCGAACTCTCATCTGCGCCATATGAAATTGAGGTGCAGTGTGTAGTTGCTATCCCAAGTGCCCGAGAGCCGGGATCGTCATTGCAATAGATGAGGAATCCATCAGATGCGATTGTTGCAACGAAACTTTTAAATGCCTGCGTCACTTCAGCTTCTGATTTAAAGAAATCTACATGGTCGTGCTCTACATTCGTCACAATCGCAGCTCGAGGGTGATATTCCGTAAAAGAACCATCTGATTCATCTGCCTCGGCGATAAAGAAATCTCCGCTTCCGCGATGAGCATTTGCTCCAGATGCCGTGATAGTTCCACCGATTGCGAAAGAAGGATCTACCCCACATCTTTGAAAAGCTACTGTTGCCATAGATGTCGTTGTCGTCTTGCCATGAGTTCCTGCAACAGCAATCGAAATATTCTCCTCCATAAGTGATGCAAGTGCCTTGGCACGCCTCATCATGGGAATAGCGAGCTCTTGCGCCCGAATCAACTCTGGATTGCTTGGCGAAATTGCTGTGGAGTAAATGACGACATCTGCACCTTCACAATGGCTACCATCGTGGTTTCTGAAAATTTTTGCACCTAGCGCTTCTAAGGCGCCGAGAACAGATGAATCTTTAGAATCTGATCCAGAGACCTCGATTCCATCAGCAATCGCGATGCGTGCTAAGCCGCTCATTCCGGATCCACCGATTCCAATAAAGTGAATTCTCTTGCCCCGTAGTGAGCTCATCGACTTCCCGCTGCTTCTTTAATCATCTGCACAATCTTATCCGCAGCCTTAATTCCGAGAGTCTCTCCGACTGGATCAAGGTGAGAGCTCTTCTCAAGGAGACGGAGAACATTTCCTTTAATCCACTCAGGAGTGAACTCCTTTTGATGAACAATCTCGGCGCGTGATTGCGAAACTAACTGTGCGGCGTTGAGTGCCTGCTCGCCATTGCCCACTGGTAGCGGGATGAAGAGTGCGAATCTGCCCAGCGCAGCGAACTCTGCACATGTGACCGCCCCGCTTCGAGAGATCACAATATCTGCCGCTAAATAATGCAACGCCATCTCTTCGATGTATGGGAGAGCAACATATTGGGAGCTACTTACGGAGGCAGGATTATTTCTTCCCACTCCATGAATTATTGAAATTCCGAGCTCATTGAGTCTGGCTCTCGATGAATCAATCACCGAATTGATTGCTTGTGAACCTTGAGATCCACCGAAGACAAAGAGGATTGGTCCCGTTTCAGATAGGTGATAGCGAGTACGCAGAACCTGCTGTGCCTTTTGACGCGCTGTTGACCAATCGGGGGTCGCGCTAGCTATTGCGGTCAAGACATCGGCTCGCAGAGGAAGTCCTGTGAGAGTCGCTCCTTTCAATTTTCCTTTATTAATCGGATATGAAATCGCGCGCCAGGGCGTGAGATGTGCACCAATGCGATTGGCCCATCCCGGCTTAGCGTTTTGTTCATGTATCAGAAAAGGAACTCGCTTGAGAAAAGCGGCACAATACATCGGCGCAGAAACATAGCCTCCGAAGCCAATCGCGCAATCAACTCCTTTGAGAGCACGCATAGTCTCGCGTATCGATGCGGCCAATTTAAATGGTGTCATGAGCAGAGTGGTGCTTAGGTGTCTCGGTACTTCAACTTTCGGGATGAGATGAAGCGCAAATCCAGCGGCAGGAATAATCGAACTCTCAAGACCGCCAGCTGTGCCGAGGAACAATAGCTCTGTAGACGAGTCCGATGCTTTGAGCGCCCGACCGATAGCAAGGGCTGGCTCAACATGGCCTGCCGTTCCGCCACCAGCTAAGAGAACTTTCATTACATCCATCCTGCTCGCATGAGACTTACTTCTTTGAGAATCGTTTGACGAGCGCTGTCGAGACTTCTCGATCGCGCAGGCCTACTCCTGCTACAAAACCTAATGCAAGGATTGTCGTTAGCAACGCCGAACCGCCATATGAGAGCAGGGGAAGAGTCACACCGACTACTGGTAGAACGCTGATTGCAGTTCCGATATTGAGAATTGCTTGAATTCCAATCCAGCATCCGATGCCAGCACATGCATATCGGGAGAATGGGTCTTCTGCTCGAAGTGCAATTCTAAATATCGCATAGATAAGGGCCGCTAGCAGGAGTAAGACAGAGAGGGTTCCAAGAAGTCCTAACTCTTCACCAATTACCGAAAAGATAAAGTCGGTATGGGCCTCTGGGAGATTTCCCCATTTCTGTCTACTTCCACCCAAGCCTGCTCCAAATACACCTCCGCTAGCTAAGCCCAACAAACTATGAGCTGGTTGCCAACCTGCAGTTTTATACTGAGCTGGGTCAAAAGGGTCGAGGAAGACGAAGAAACGCGCACGACGATATGCAGAAGATGCAATACCGATTGCTAATCCGATACTGAGAATGCCAGCGACGATGCCCATCTTCTTGAGATCCATACCTGAAATAAAAAGTAGGCCAGCCATAATTGCGCCCACTACCGCGGTAGTTCCAAGGTCGCCGCCCTGCATGAGAAGAGCCATAGCAATCAAAAAGCCTGGTGCAATAAGTGCGGGAGCATTGATTTTGAACTTTTCATTGCGTTCTTTACGCGCGAGGATAAGGCTTGCCCACAGTATGAGAAGAAATTTAATAAATTCGCCGGGCTGTACATCGACAACGCGAAGATTAATCCAATTTCGATTTCCATTGACCGTCTTACCTACGCCAGGAATCAAGACAATGGCAAGCAAACCAATTGAAATAATGAGTCCAAATTTTGCAATCAATTCCCAACGTTCAATCGATAGCCGCGCTAAAGATATAGCTGTCGGAATAGCCACCACGAGAAATATAAATTGCCTGATTGCTACCGCAAATGCATACCCCTTCGTGTCAATTGCATGAATAGAAGAGGCAGAGAAAACCATGATGAGTCCTAGTACGGCAAGGATTCCTGTACTTACTATCAGCATATAGAAATGATTGACTGGGGTATTAAGAAAAGAAATTCTGCTCTTACTTTTCATGGATCACTACCTTCTTTACTGCCTCATGGAAGCGATCGCCTCTATCTCCATATGAATTAAATTGGTCCATTGATGCGCATGCTGGTGTCAGAAGAACGGCATCACCTTCGCTAGCAATCTCTTGAGCTGCGCGGACGATTGATTCCATGAATTGATTCTCTGATGTTCCCTTGGAATAACCTTGAGGTGGATCGATAAGATAAATCGGCAGCTCTGGCACTCTCGCTCGGAGCGCGCTCTCAATCAGTGCACGATCTTGGCCGATAAGAATTGCCGCCTTGAGTCGACTAGAAACTCGATCAACAAGAGGCTCCATAGCTGCGCCTTTAGCAAGACCTCCAGCAATCCAAATCACCGACAAGTGCGAAAGGATGGAAGCAGCAGCGGCATGAGGATTTGTCGCCTTTGAATCATCGACCCACTTCACGCCATCTACCACCGCGACTTCCTCAATACGATGTCGTCCGGGTTTGAAGGTTGCGAGCCCGGTTCGAATCTGCTCGTGAGTAACTCCAATCGTGCGGGCAAGACCTGCTGCAGCAAGAGCGTTGGACACTTGATGTGGGACGCTCGGCGTTATCTCCAATAGCTCAGCGAATAGTCCAGCCTCTTGTGAATCTGCCACAAAAGCGCGGTCAACCAGAAGCTCTTCAACAATTCCTAGCTCACCCGGAGAAGGTGTATCTAGCGAGTAGAAAATCTTTCGCCCGAGCCAATGTGATGTTCTAGTCACAACTTCCCCATCACCTGCATTGAGAATCGCGGTGGCTGACTTATCAAGAATTGAAATCTTTGCTTGCGCATAAGCTTCAAAACTTCCATGCCAATCAACATGATCATCTGCAATATTAAGGATTGCTGATGAGGTGAACTGCGCATCTTCTAACCAATGTAATTGAAATGATGAAAGCTCAAGAATGAGATAGTCATAATTCTCTGAAGCATTCACGCTTTCTACGACAGTCTTGCCAACATTGCCACAGGCAGTCGCTGAGAAGCCAGCGGTTACAAGAATGTGTTCGATCATCTCTACAGTTGTTGTCTTGCCATTCGTTCCTGTAAGTGCCAGCCACTTTTGTTGAGGTGCTCTCTCGTTCTTGAGAGACCAAGCGAAATCGATCTCGTTGAGAATCTCCTTATCGCTAGCTCTCGCTAAAAGGACTAAAGGGTGATCTTCTCGCCACCCTGGTGAGATCATCAGCGCATCAAAATCGTCAGCACTAATTCCGCTCGGATCTAAGACCTCGTAGCCGTCAACGTGAACTACCTTCTCATCTGCGAAACGAACAAGCGCGTCTTTGGCAGTTAAGGCTTTAGCAACTGCGATGCCAGTTACGCCTGCACCGGCGACGAGAATCCGTCTATCTGCGAGATTAAGATACGAGTGAAGTGCCATGGCGAACTCTGACTAGCTCCCTACCCATTGGGTGTAGAAGAGCCCTAGGCCAAGAGCAACGCTTAATCCAGCGATAATCCAGAATCTGAGAACGATTGTGACTTCACCCCAGCCCAGTAACTCAAAGTGATGCTGTAGCGGTGCCATCTTAAAGAGCCGCTTGCCGCCGGTGATCTTAAAGTAAAGTCTTTGAAGAATTACCGAGAGAGTAATAATCACAAAGAGGCCTCCGAGTGGGACTAGAAGCAGCTCTACTCGAAGAGATGTTGCAATTCCTGCAAGTGCGCCTCCTAGCGCAAGGGAACCGGTGTCTCCCATAAATATCTTTGCAGGCGAAGCGTTCCACCAAAGAAATCCTGTGCAAGATCCTGCGAATGCTGCCGCTAATACAGCGAGATCAAGTGGATCTCTGACCTCATAACAATTGGCGCTACTTGAAATTGCACAGCTCTCACCAAATTCCCAAACACCAATCAGAATGAATGCAATAAATGTCATCACTGATGCACCCGTAGCAAGACCATCAAGTCCATCAGTTAAATTCACACCGTTACTTGTAGCAGTCACCATAAACGCTACCCATGCAACAACGGCAACTACGCCCAGGGTTATGGATGTATCTCGTACTGTTGAAAGCTGAAGACTTATTGGCGTAAGTCCATCCTTATCTGCAAATTGAAGTCCGAGGTAACCAAAGATTGAAGCGGCCACTACTTGCCCTAGAATCTTATGTTTGCCGCTGAGTCCATCAGAGTTCTGTTTAGTAATTTTCAAATAGTCATCAATAAATCCGACTAGGCCAAGCGCAATGACGAGACCAAGCACCAAAATTGCTGAAACGCTTACTGTGTTTCCTGTGATCAGGTGGGCGATGAAATATGCAACGATGACAGAGAAAATTATGATCAGCCCACCCATTGTGGGTGTTCCTCGCTTCACGTGATGAGAAGAGGGCCCATCATCTCGAATGAATTGACCATACCCTCGACGCGCCAGCGCCTTGATGAGAAGTGGGGTACCAAAGAGCGAGAAGAAGAGTGAGAGGGAGCCCGCAATCAAAATATCTTTCATGAGTTTTCCGCCATCTCATTCTCAATCTTATTCATCCAGAATATTTCTATCGCGCTTGCAAGTTCTTCAAATTTTTCGGAACGTGATGCTTTGATGAGCACAACATCCCCTCTATTCATATAGGCGAGCAGCTCTAGAGCCTGACTCTGATCTCTGCAGAGATGCAGAGATGTACTTCCGGAATCGCTCAGCGCTCCCCCATACTCTGGAGCGGCAATTGCGACTAAGTGATCAATGCCAATCTCTGAAGCAAGGGTGCCAATAGAAGCGTGCTCTGCTGGAGAAGACTCGCCGAGCTCTGCCATCTTTCCGATGAATGCCCATGACTCGCCGCCGCGTTCTTGAGAGAGATGCGCAAGGGTACGAAGTGCAGCCTCCATGGAATCTGGACTGGCGTTGTAAGAATCATTGATGAGTAATAAGTCAGGTAACTCATGTAGCTCCATCCGCCATGAAGCGTGTGACTGTGCGAGTGAGAGAGCACCGGAGATCTCCTCCGAATTCATTCCTAGCGCATGCGCAACAGTTGCAGCGGCGAGGGCATTGGCGATTTGATGGACTCCTAGAAGTCGCAGTGCAACTGGAGAGCGACCATCTGGTGTCACTAAATCAAAGTGAGCACGACCATCGCGAAGTTCGATATCAGCCGCTCGAATATCGTCGTGCGGTTTTTCACCGAATAGAAACGTTTTTGAGGTATGAAGGCTCTTCATCTGCGGAGTGAAGACATCGTAATCGCCCAAAATAGCAACTCCCTTGCCATTTAAACCGGAAATCATCTCTGACTTTGCCTGCGCAATATTTTCTATCGAGCCAAATTCACCGAGATGCGCAGCTGCTACTCGTAGCACAACACCGATATCTGGTTTGGCAATTGAGCAGAGATAGGAAATATCGCCAATGTGCCGAGCGCCCATTTCGACAATACAGAACTTGGTTTCTTCATCGCATAACAACAGAGTGAGCGGGACACCTAATTCATTATTGTGATTTCCGCGAGGAGCAATGGTCGCATTTTTTCCAGAGAGAACTGAGAAGAGCAACTCCTTTGTAGTCGTCTTACCTTGTGATCCAGTAATGCCAATCACCTTCAACTCAGGCAATTGCTCTCGAACATAACGAGCTAAAGCTGCAAGGGCGTTGGTTACATCAGCCACAACAATGCACCGCTGTGAAACTTGATGATCGACTAAGGCGAGTACTGCGCCATGAGCAAATGCATCGTCAATGAAATCATGTCCATCAACTCGCTCACCTTTCAGAGCAATGAAGATTGATCCTTCTACACAAGATGCTGACGAAATCTGAGCTGGGGCGAAAACTACAGTCTCGCCACCGTGGAGCACTCCCCCAACAATCTTTGCTATCTCACTTGCCGCTAATCTGATCATCGCCCGGCCTCGATTGCCAGACTCTCGATTGCCAGACTCTCGATTGCCAGAGCAAGCTCAATTCGATCATCGAATGGTGTGATGAGACCGTTAATCTCTTGTCCGCTCTCGTGGCCCTTGCCAAGGAGCAGAACTGTGTCGCCTGGCTCTGCCAGAGAGATCGCAAAGTTAATGGCAGCTCTTCTATCTTCAATGATGCACGATGGCTTCTCAAAATTTAGATGTGAACTCATTTGCTTCAGAATCTCAGATGGGCTTTCGCTTCGAGGATTATCGCTAGTAAAGATAGCAATATCAGAATTATCGAGAAGAGCGCTACCCATGAGCGGTCTCTTCGAATTATCGCGATCTCCGCCGCACCCTAAAATTCCAATCACGCGACCTGTAGTGAATTCCCGGACTGCGCGCAAAACATTTGCGACTGCATCGGGTGAGTGTGCATAGTCGACTATCGCGCGAAATTGCTGCCCTAAGACTATGTTTTCAAGGCGACCTGCCGCTCCGCTTAACTCAGGAACAACACGCTCGAGTTCAAGCGGGTCAACTCCACATTCAGAAGCGATTGCGATTGCCATCAGGAGATTATCTAAGTTGAACCCACCTTGCATCTTTGTGCGAGAGGTAATGAGAACTCCATCTCTGCCCCTCAGCGTAAATTCATATCCAGCCGAAGTGGAGATGATTTCCTCAAAATGCCAGGTAGCGCTCTTCTTGCTACGAGATAACTCAACCACTGGAATTTCGCTCTCTCGGGCAAGAATTTCTCCATAGTGATTATCGATATTGATAAAACCAAACTCTGCATATTCAAATGTGAAGAGTTTCTTCTTTGCTCGAAAATAGTTATCCATATCTCCATGAAAATCAAGATGATCCTGCGAAAGGTTTGTGAAACCCACGATTGAGAAGTGACTTCCCACCAAACGCTTCAGCTCTAGCGCATGGCTTGAAACTTCCATCACGAGATTACGCACATGTCGCTCTGCCATAACTGCTGCAAGTGCTTGCAACTCTGGTGCTTCAGGCGTCGTACGTACGCTTTTGATTCGATCGAGACCGATGCGGCTTTCCACAGTACCTATGAGGCCGCTCTCGCGACCGACTGCCATAAAGATTTGGTAGAGCAGTGTGGAGACAGTTGTCTTTCCATTCGTTCCAGTAATTCCAATACTCTGCATGGAGCGAGTTGGGTCTCGATAAAGCGCCGCTGAGAGCTGCGCCCCGGCTTCGCGAGGATTCTTAACTACTAGCGTTGGCAGCGTTACATTCATATCTGCCCCCTCTACATCAGTCAGGACTGCGACGGCACCCCGCTTTTGTGCGCTTTCAATGAACTTTGCACCGTGTGCGTTTTGGCCTGGCAACGCCAGAAAAAGATCTCCATCTTCAACATCTGAATCTTGAGATGCTACTCCTGAGAAAGAAATCTCTTGAGAATTTCTCACTTCGGCAGAAAGTAATTGAGCGGCTTGATCAAGAGTCAGGCTAAGCGGATTGATAAGCCGTTGAATCATCGCGAACTCGCTGGAGTAATCTTCGCCCGCTTCAGTTCCGCTTGAGTCAAAGCAACTTTTACAATTTCTGTGCCGGTTGGAGCAATATGCTCTGATTGAAGTACGAAAGTCATAACCTTCTTAAAGACTGGACCGCAAAGTACGCCACCGAAGTGTCCATTGCGAGGGCGTTGTAGGGTGACGCTGATGACATAACGTGGGCTATCTGCAGGTGCAAAACCAATAAATGATGCGGTATACCCGCTGTACTTTCCGGTAATCGGATCCACACGCTGAGCCGTACCTGTCTTTCCGGCGACTCTATATCCCTCAATAGCCGCACTTGGCGCGGTTCCATGGGAAGAGACAACACTCTCCATCATCAAGCGCATCTGTGACGCAGTGGATTCACTAATTGCACGAACGCTTTGACGATTTGCTGCTGGCGTGAAATGTCCCTGTGCATCAGAAGTACCTGCGATTACTGTTGGCGAGACTCTCACTCCCCCATTTGCGATTGTTGCGAAGACACTCGTTGCTTGCATTGCTGTAACCGAGTAACCCTGTCCAAATGCAATTGTTGGAGCAGAAGTTCCTGACCACTTATCTACCGGAAGTAATAGCCCTGAAGACTCTCCGGCAAGGCCAGATCCAGTCTTGCTTCCGATACCAAATTTTGTCAGGTAATCATGGAGTTTTTCACTGCCTAAAGTCTCGCCTACCTGAATAGAACCGGTATTGCTGGATACTGCAAGAATTCCAGTTGATGTGAGATGTTGAAGTGGATGCTTATCATGGTCCTTAAATGTCTTTCCTGCTCTATAAAGTTTGTAGGGAACCTTAAATACAGTCGTAGGAGTAATCGTTCCTTCTTCGAGTGCGGCCGCCATTGTCATTACTTTTCCTGTTGATCCAGGTTCATATACATCTTGTACTGACGGATTTCGCATCAATTCTAGCGAGACGTTACTTGTGTGATTCGGATTAAAAGTTGGCGCAGTTGCGTGAGCAATAATCGCTCCCGTACTTGGATCCATCACG
>CAESAK010000005.1_pt1 | contig 15405 bp, 15 predicted proteins | sample 7263581 | NCBI WGS metagenome assembly CAESAK01 (sample SAMEA6814088, study PRJEB35770) | uncultured Candidatus Planktophila sp. | biome: Freshwater; feature: Freshwater reservoir; material: water | place: Czech Republic | collected 2017-05-23 | depth 30m m | reverse complement strand
CCCCGCACTAGGTGCGGGGCCTCTCTCTTAGATTCTCTTAAGAGCTACTTATTTGTCGTAGTACTTAAGCATTGGTGCGGCGAACTCTGGATCTACAAGTAGACCCTTTGAAGCACGGACATCGCGTCGTGCTGCAGCATCCCAAGTAAGTTTTCCAGATTCACCAGATGTAACCAATAACTTTGCAACAGTAAGCAAGTTAGCTGTTGTGAAGTTACAGTGGTTTGTGCCTGGCGCAGCTGCTGTTGATGTGATCGGTGAACCGGCCGCATCGAACTTTGTCCATGAAGTTGGAGTCACTGACCAGATTGCAAGGAGCTTCTTATTTGGAGCGCGGTATGAACCTGTTCCACCTGCTGCCTTGCGTGCTGCTTCCTTGTCAGCTGCATACTGCTCAACGTAGAGATCTACGATGCGCTGTGTTGCACCTGCAGGTGTAATTGGATCTGCAACACCTGTCATCATGATGGTTGGAACATTGATCTTGCCTGTTGTAGCAGCCAATGTACCCATCTTCGCCATAGCAGCTGGGTCTCCAACTGCACGTGGTGAAGCTGCGAGAAGTCCAAGTAATCCTGCAACTACAGTGTTACCTGAGAGTGCAGCGTTGAAGATCACTGATGAATCTGCAACACGAGCTGAGTAATCAGTCTTTGTGTTATCAAAGACTGCTCCGCCAGCTTGTAGTTCTAGATCCTGAGTTGCAAGGATTCCAAGAATCGCAGCATTTGCACCATTCTCAAGAACTGCCAGCGCAGGGCTGATAGCTAGTGGGAATGTGAGCTTGAGTGCGCCTTCAGGACCTGAGAGCGAATCAAAGTGTGCAGATTGTGTTGGGATACCTGACATAAGTCCAAGCATCAAGATTGCACTTCGTGAAGGAACGCCAGCAGCAGCTAGCTGCTTTCCGCCAGGTGATGAAGTATCTGGCCATGCGCCAGATGCGACTCCTGCCTGAAGCTTGCCCATCACTGTAAGCACCTTGACGATATCGCCAATTGCTTCCGCATTACCGGCTGCACCTGCTGAGTAATTGCCACCCTTGATTGATGGATCGAAGAAAGTCTTCATTCCCCACAAGAAATCGCCCGCCATTGTGAGTTCAGCAGAGATGTTATCTGCCATACACATTGGAGCGACCGCTGAGACGAGGTTTGGATGCTTCTCAGCAAGCGTCTGAGTAATGATTCCACCAAGTGAAGATCCCCATGCAACTACCTTGGTAGTTGATGTGAACTTCTTCTTAAATGTATCGATGAGCTCCACGTTAGTTGCTACAGCTGCATCGAGATTCCAACCCTGACGGGAGAAACCTGAACCCATTACAGCCATTCCTTGGCTAAGGAAGTAGTTAGCAACTGTTGGATTACCGCCAGGAATTGGTTCTGGCGTATTTGTAATCTTGTAGCCACCGACGATTGGGATACCTACAGGGATATCGATGTTGTAACGATATCCGTGTGAGTAGAGAGCAACCATGCCATTGAAGTTCGCTGGAACCATCATTGCATATGGTGCACCGTCAGATGTAAGGCCAGTACATGTTTGTACCGGGACCTTTCCATCACAGATTGGGCCAACAGCTGCAGCGTTAGCTGGAATCGCTGTGATTGTTGCTGCTACAAGAGCTGCAGCACCAACGAGTGAGAGTAAACGAGACTTATGAATTGTTCTCATTACTTTGGTAATCCTTTCGCTGGCATAGCTGGACGCTTGTATGTTGACTTAACAACAGCACCTGTTCCAGAGTCTGTTGTGTAGAGAGTGTATGTGCCACCGACTGGCTTAAGATCTCCAGTTGGTGAGTACTTTCCGAACCAGTATCCGTTGTATCCAACGTGGCTAGTTGCAGAGTAGTTCAGAGGTAAGAGACCAGCTGATGCAAATGTTGAACCCTTGCTTGCGATTGCGGCAAGGAGTGATTTGCGAGTTGGATTGTTACCTGCTGCCTTAAGTGCCTGAACAGCAACGAATGCAGTATTCATACCAACGAGAACGTTGTTATCAAATGCTGAACCTGGAACTGCCTTTGAGTAGATATCTGAGAAGAGAGCAACATACTCATCTGTTGTATCTGAAGTTGCTGGCAAGAATGATGCGCCAACAGCGTTATAGAGAACGCCCGCTGGAACACCTGCTGCCTTGATTGTTGTTGCATCTCCACCAACAGATCCGAGGATCCACTGTGGTGTGTACTTCATCGCTGCAGCTGTACCGAGGCCGGCTGCTGTTGCTGATGAGACACCGAAGAGAATTACAACATCACAGTTAGCTGCCTTGAGCTTTGTTACCCAGCCTGCAGCTGTAGCTGCACCCTGTGAACCTGAGGCATATCCGACTGTTGTTGCAAACTTAACGCCAGCTGTCTTAAATCCAGCGAGCGCATCTGTTCCGAAGTCATCATCTTGGTAGACAAGACCAATTGTCTTGCCAGCAAAGTTATCCTTGATGTATTCGCCCATGATCTTCGCTTCCATTACATATGAAGGCAAGATTGGGTAAGTAGTTGGGTACTTCTTTGTATCAGCAAAACCGCTGAAGCCTGTGTTCACGAAGAGAACCGGAACGCCACGCTTTGCAGGATTAACTGAAGCGGCTACAGCCTTGTTGTTTGCTGTTCCTAATGGTGCGAGGAGAGCGAAGACGCGATCCTTAAGAATCAATTCATTTGTCTTGGCAACAGCTTGAGTTGGAACGTATTGATCATCTTTAACAACGAGAGTGACCTTACGACCGTTTACTCCACCGTTTGCATTGACATAATCAAAGTAAGCCTTCATTGCGGCTGGGACCTTGTTATATCCAGGTGACGCTGCACCTGTCATTGGAAGAGTGATTCCAAGTTTGATTTCTTTAGAGCTCACACCAGTCTCTGACTTGGGTGAGAACGCCTGAGCAGGTACTGCAACAGCTGTCAATGCAGCTACTGCGAGCATCGCACCAGCTGATACCAGCTTGCGACGATTAATTGCTTTCATCTCTTTCCTTCCATTAAGGGCCCTTACGGGATATTAGTGATGCCTTACTTTCTTACTCTTAGACCTCATCTGTTCGACTGGACCGTTAGGTACAAAGATCACAGTCAAGATTAACAACGCACTAACAATAAGTGAAGGAAGGTTGTCAGCCACCGTTTGAGAGGCTCCCACGCGGTCAACTACCGAATGGACGATCTCTGGGATGGCCACCAGTATCACCGCCCCAATCATGACGCCTCCGAGGGTAGTTACGCCAGCTAAAACCGCGCCTGTCAGCAAGGAAAATGAGAGGGCAAGGGAGAAGGCAGAGGGTGATACGGTGCCAATTGTCATCGCCCAAAGGGCTCCCGCCAGGCCGGCCAGGCCGGCGCTCAAGGTAAATGCGAGTATTTTTGCGCGGGCAACGTTGATTCCTGCCAACTCTGCCGCTACATCGCTACCGCGGACCGCCTTCCAGACTCGTCCATAACGAGATCTCATGACATTTTGTAACCAAAAAATAGCAATCAAGGTGGTGAGGGCGGCAATCCAGAAATACCACTTGCTCTGAGTCACCCCTTCGCCAAGTGCGGTGGGAGGGTCACCAACAATATAGAAGAGGCCTTGCTCGCCACCGAGAGATTTAAATTGATTTGCCACTGATGGCAGACCTACGGCTAGTGCGAGAGTAGTACCCGCTAGGTATGGACCAGAGAGTCGAGCTGCTGCAACACCTAAGAGTGCGCCAATACCAGCGGCGGCAAGAATCGCAACGACAAAGGTAAGAGGAATTGGAAGATTTACTCCAGTTACCTTCTCACCTAACATTTTGCCGCCAGCTTGATCTCCGACAAGTGCTGCCGCATATCCACCGACACCCATCAGAGCACCGTGGCCCAGCGAGACTTGTCCTGAATATCCAGTGAGTAAAATAATTGAAGCAATACCTACGACATAGGCGGCAATAGTTGTGCCTTGCGTGACGCGATATTCATCCACAATGTTACTTAAAACAAATATTACTAAACCTAAAGCGATGAAGATAATTACTCGAACTAGGTTGGAGAGCTTATGCACGGCGGCCACCCTTCTTTCCCAAAATTCCCTGAGGGCGAGCAATAAGAACGATAAGTAAGACAACAAATGGCGCAATAAAGAAGAGTGAATCACTCACATACATCAGCACAAATGCCGTTACGAGGCCCAAAATTAATCCACCAATTACTGAACCAAGGAGGCTTTCTAGGCCACCAATTACCGCTGCGATAAAACCAGAGATGAGTAGTAGCGAAAATTCAAGGGAGGCGGGAGAAAGTGATCCAGTTCCGTTGACGACAAGCAAGAGACCTGCAACCGAGCCAGTTGCACCCGAAAATGCCCATCCCAAAGTACGGATGCGATCTACTCGAACTCCCGCTAAGCGAGCAAGTTCAGGCGAGAATGCGGATGCGCGAAGAGAGAGTCCAATATTAGTCTTTTGAAAAATCAGCATAAAGAACAGAAGCAAGAGCGTCACGAAAATAACGATTGCTAATTTCATTGGGGAGAAAGCGAGCGTCTCTTTACCGATAGAGAACCCCACATTTGAGAGTGGTGGAGCAATTAAAACATCAGCACCTCCCCACTTCATTGGAATGGCGGAGTGAATAATTTGTAGAAGTCCGAGGGTGGCGATAATCGGTGCAACATTTGCAATCGGACCTGATGTGGTGTGCTTAAGCATCACTCGCATAAATGCAACTTCAATAAATGCTGCAAGAAGTGCACCACCAACCATCGCTATCAGAAGCGCTACCCAGAAAGAGTCAACGTACTTGAGCGCCTCGAAGCCAAAGTAGCTCGATGCAAGAGCTTGACCTGCCTGCGCAAAATTAATCACTCGAGTTGAACGCCAGACTAAAACAATCGAGAGCGCCATAAGCGCATAGATTGCACCAGAGGTAAGGCCGATGAGGAGAGTATTTATCAATTGAAACATTGGTATCTCTCCTTAATACCCTAGGTAAGCAGCTTGTACTGCTGGATCATTGATTAAGCTTTGAGAGGTGCCAGAGATAATTACTTTGCCAAGGTTGAGAACAATTCCAGAGTCAGCAATCTTGAGTGCGCCCATTGCGTTTTGTTCGACGAGCACAACAGAGAGACCATACTTGCGAGAAATATCTGATATAGCTTCGAAGATTTGTTTGACGAGAAGCGGAGCGAGACCAAGTGATGGCTCGTCGAGAAGCAGTAACTGTGGCTTGGACATCATGGCGCGACCGATTGCGAGCATCTGACGCTCACCACCTGAAAGTGTGTCTGCGCTTTGATTGATACGTTCCTCAAGACGAGGAAAGAGCGCAAAAATTTCAGATTTCGTCGCCGCTGCTTCACCTTTGTTGCGGCGCCAAATTGCACCAAGATCTAAATTCTCTTCAACTGTTAACTCTGGAATTACAGACTTTCCTTCAGAGACATGAGCGACGCCGTGGCGAACATGGCTCTCGGCCTTTCCTTTCAATAAGTTATGGCCTTTCCATGTCGCTACACCAGTTGAAGCGTCTTTAAGTCCAGAAAGGGTGCGCAGTAGCGTTGATTTACCTGCTCCATTTGAGCCGATAATCGCCACGAGTTCACCTTCTCGCACAGTAAATGAAACATCTGAGATTGCTGTGATTGCTCCGTGCGAGACGGTGAGATTGCGAACTTCAAGACTCATGTGGCATCAGCTCCCAAATACGCTGAAATCACAGCAGGATCGGCGCGCACATATGAAGGGGTTCCATATGAAATTACTTCACCAAAATTAAGAACATAGATTCGATTGCAGACTGACATCACCACATCCATATGGTGCTCAACAATGAGCACGGACATCTCGCCAGAGAGTTCTCTAATAAAACGATTGAGCCACTCAATATCGTGAGCGCCAAGTCCACCAGCTGGTTCATCGAGTAGTAAGAGTTTTGGCTGACTTACCAATGCGCGCGCAATTGCAACTCGCTTAGCATCAGGATAGGCCAACGTTCCAGCGCGACGATTTGCCAGCGGAGAGGCGTAGACACGTTCAAGAGCAATGTGCGCACGAACCATTAACTCTTTTTCATCACGACCATTTGCTCCAAATGAGGCAGAGAACAATCCGGTGCGAGCAAATCTATTTGCACCAATCATTACATTTTCAAGGACAGTTAATTCAGGGAATAGCCCCACTCCTTGCAGAGTTCGCGATATTCCAATTGATGCCAGTCGATCGGTGGCTGGCCAACTTTCTCTCTCTTCAAATGAGAGCGTTCCTGAGTCTGGCTTTACGATTCCACAGATTGCATTAAAGAGAGTTGTCTTGCCAGCGCCGTTAGGTCCAATGAGGCCTACAACCTCGCCTTGATTGACAGTGATATCAACATTCGAGAGGGCGCGAAGTCCACCAAAGGCGACATTGACGCCAGTGGCACGAAGGAGCGGTTTAGTAGACATGGGCACCGTAGATTCTAGGCACTCGCGGGCCAATTCGTGTCGTTATCTCATAATTAATACTGGAGCTCGCTGCTCCCCAGTCATCGGCTGTGTACTCACCGTGTGAGCCACTGCCGAAAATCACAACCCAATCCCCCGACTTTGCCTTTGAATCTGGGCCGAGGTCAACTACGAACTGATCCATTGATACCCGACCGATAATCGGTGCGCGTACGCCATTTATCCAGACTCCTGCCTCGTGGGCGATGCGAGGAATTCCATCTGCATAGCCACACACAACGACGCCAAGTTTTGTATCGCGCGAAGTCAGTTCGGTTGCACCATATCCAACAGATGTTCCCGCAGGAACATCTTTAACAAGATAGAGAGCTGCACGCAATTGCATTGCCGGACGTAGCCCAAGTAATTTCGAAGAACCAAGCGTTGTTACATCTGGCGAGAGTCCATACATTGCGATTCCAACTCGAACCATATCGAAAGCCGCCTCAGGCATCGTCAGGGCTGCGGCAGAATTTGATAAGTGACGAATTATTTTTGTAAAACCAAAACTTTCAAGAGTGGCTAGCATCTCGCGATAACGTTGGAGCTGTTGCTGATTCTGATTGGCGCCTGGTTCATCGGCGCTAGCAAAGTGCGAGAAGAGCCCAACAATCTCAATTCCAGCAACGTGATGTGCATCTAGCTGACCCCACTCGCTAAGAAATCCCCCACGAGACATTCCAGTATCTACCTCAAGATGGACTCTTGCCTTTTTATTTTGTGATGCACTTTGAATCTCTTTCAACGCAGCGATTGATGCGGCGGCGATATCAATATCGTGATCGATAGCGCTCTTAAAATCTGAACCTGGTTGTAAGAGCCAAGCAAGGATCGGCGTTGTTATCCCAGCTTCTCGAAGCGTAATAGCTTCCTCTAAAAGTGCCACGCCGAGCATGGATGCTCCAGCATCGACCGCGGCCTTGGCGATATCTACAAGTCCGTGACCATAAGCATCGGCTTTCACTACAGCGAGAACATCAACGCCAGATTTATCTCTTAACAACTTTACATTGGCTTTGATGGCTGCCAAGTCAATAATTGCTTCTGCTCTCATCGTTCGACCACAACCATCGCGGTAGCGATTGCGCCATCATGTGAAAGAGAGAGGTGGACCTTTGCGCCATCTACTAAATCCGCAATTCCTCCACGGAAGAGAAAATCTGGTTTTCCATTAGGGCGGCTAATCACTTCTGCATCATGCCATGCCAAGCCGTGTGTGGGGCTGAGCGCTTTATACAACGCTTCTTTCGCGGCAAAACGGGCCGCTAGAGATGTGGGGGTGAGTAGGAGTTCATTTTCTGTAAACAACTTCGTTGCCAGATTAGGGGTGCGCGCTAGAGATGCAATGAAGCGTTGAATATCAACGACATCAACACCAATTCCTTCAATCACGTTAGGAAGTCTAGCGCCAGGCGGTGGATGTGGGAATTAGTGGAGCTGGCTATCTGATAGAAAATAGCGATCAATTGCAATGATGAGGACTAGAAGTGCGCCACCCAATAAGAGTCCACCAAATAAATCTGAGAACCAATGCGTATTCCGCACTAAAGAAACGACGCACACGGTGGTGGCAAGTAAGCCCACACCTGCCGATGCCAAACGACCGCGGTAGCGATTGACATTTGCATAGCGATAAATTAAGTAGGCAATCACCCCCCAGATAAAAATCGCATTCGAAGCATGGCCACTCGGATATGACATACCCCCAGCATCAAAGAGATCAAGTCCATCTCGTGGCTTGGTGCGACCAAGGCCGACCTTAAAGGCACCAACAACGAGGTTGAGTGATAGAAAAGAGAGTATTCCTAAATTAATGGGGCGCCATGTTTTAAACTTTTGAGAAATGTAAATTGCGACAATCAGAAGCGCAATTCCAGAGACACTTCGCAGACCAAGGTCATCTAAGCGTCGAATAATAAAGTTTGAGAGACCTGAGAACTTTGGATGATCGAGATCATTGAAGAATCTATCTATCTCTGTAACTGGTCCATATTTAACTGCTTGGTAGGTGATGGCGAGAAAGCCGGTAAAGAGAAAAACGCTCCATTTAAGTGCGCGGCGCATCTGACGGTGACGTGTTGCAATCATTTTTATTCCACTATTTATTCAACTGTAACAGATTTAGCGAGGTTTCTAGGCTGATCTACATCAGTTCCGCGAGCAACTGCAATCTCATAGGCAAATACCTGTAACGGAACGGTGGCAAGAACTGGCTGAAAGAGTGGAGAAGCAACAGGAATACGAATAATGTGCTCAGCGCCGATGACCTCTGCGCCTTCTGGGGCAATCACAACTACACGCGCGCCACGAGCTTTGACCTCTTGAATATTGCTGAGCATCTTCTCATCGAGTGCATGCTCATCCGCAGTTGGAAGAATTGCAATCACGGCCGTTCCTTCTTCAATCAGAGCAATCGGGCCATGCTTGAGCTCGCCGCCCGCAAATCCTTCAGCATGAATATAAGCAAGTTCTTTTAACTTAAGTGCGCCTTCAAGGGCGATTGGATACTCAACACCGCGACCTAAGAAGAGCACAGTGTCATTTGTTGCGAACTTTCGAGTCAACTCACGTAGAGGCTCAATCGTCTCAAGGATTTGTTCAACTTTTCCGGGAAGTGCAAGCATCTCATCGTAGAGACCGCGGATTGCCTGATCACTGAGTTCAGAGCGGATCTGTGCAAGTTTCAGACCGATGAGATAGACAGCAACAATTTGGGTAAGGAATGCCTTTGTTGAAGCAACAGCAATCTCGGGACCGGCATGTGTATAGAGAACTGCGTCAGACTCGCGAGGAATTGTGGAAGAGTTTGTATTGCAGACGGCAAGGACTCGGGCTCCAGATGCTTTTGCATGTCGAACGGCCATCAAGAGATCCATTGTCTCGCCAGATTGCGAGATCGCAATGACTAAAGAATCTTTATCAACAATAGGGTCGCGGTAACGGTATTCAGATGCGATTTCAACATCGACCGGAATCTTTGCCCACTTTTCGATTGCATATTTAGCAACCATTCCTGCGTGATAAGCAGTACCGCAAGCAATCACTGAGATGCGCTTTATAGCTTTAATCTCGTCATCGCTCATATGAAGTTCATCTAGTTGAACTTGGCCGTTATCGCTGAGGCGACCAATCAAGGTATCTGCAATTGCTTTAGGCTGATCAAAGATTTCTTTGAGCATGAAGTGGTCGAAGCCACCCTTTTGCGCCGCTGCTGCATCCCAGGTGATTTCATACTCTTTCAGCGGAAGTGATGCGCCATCAAGGTCGCAAATCGATATTCCTTCAGGGCTAATCGTGACCACTTCATCTTGGCCAAGTTCGACCGCACGCTTGGTGTAATCAATAAAGGCTGCAACATCTGAGGCTAGAAAATTCTCGCCCTCGCCGATTCCCGCAACGAGCGGAGAATTTCGGCGTACGCCAACAATTGTTTGTGGGGCATCCGCATGAATGGCAAGTAATGTAAATGAACCGCGAAGTCGCTTTACCGCCGCACGCATTGCAGCGGTCAAATCGCCATTGTGCTCTTTGCGAAGATCTGACAGTAAGTGCGCAACGGATTCCGTATCAGTCTCAGATTCGAAGGTATGGCCACGAGCCTGGAGTTCAGCTTTGAGCTCTGAATAATTCTCGATAATTCCATTATGGATAACTGCGAGCTTTCCCTCGTTATCTACATGTGGATGTGCATTGCGATCGGTGGGACCGCCATGTGTTGCCCAACGCGTGTGTCCAATACCTGAGTGAACAGTCGGAAGATTGGCAGGAAGTGCTCCTTCTAAATTTGCGAGCTTTCCGGCACGCTTTTCAACGAAGAGTGAATTGTTTGTACCGAGTGCGATACCCGCTGAGTCATAACCGCGGTATTCAAGTCGGCGAAGGCCCTCGACAATAGGGGTAATGGCAGATTGCGGTCCGGTGTAACCCACGATTCCGCACACGAATTAGTTCCCCAGTTCTGCCTTAACTACCGCAGCAAGTGATTGCGCGATTTCTTGGGCAAGGCTATCACTTGCGGCCTCGACCATTACGCGGATGAGAGATTCAGTGCCTGAGGCGCGCAGTAGAACTCGCCCCGCATCACCCAACTGCTCTTCGGCAGCAGCGACGGCAGCTGTGACCACCGTTGACTGTGCGAGCTTATCTTTTGCAACTCCTGAAACATTGATGAGAACTTGTGGAAAGCGTTGCATTGCAGATGCGAGTTCAGCTAATGACTTTTTAGAACTTACAACTTCTTGCGCAAGTGCTAGTGCAGTAAGAATTCCGTCTCCAGTGTTGGCATGCTCACGAATTATGAGGTGACCTGACTGCTCTCCGCCCAATGAGTAATCTGCTTCGAGCATTTTTTCAAGGACGTAACGATCGCCTACCGCTGCGGTAACCACGTTAATTCCAGAGTTCTTCATTGCGTGGAAGAAGCCAAGATTGCTCATTACTGTTGCAACAATTGTCTCGCCCTTTAACTTTCCTCGCGCCTTAAATCCATTGGCAAGAATCGTCATAATCTGATCACCGTCGATAACTGCGCCAGATGCGTCAACTGCTAAGCAGCGGTCGGAATCCCCATCGTGTGCAATACCAAAATCAGCACCTTCGCGAACAACTGCAGCCTGCAAATCTGCAAGGTGGGTTGATCCGCAATTCTCATTGATATTCCAGCCATCAGGTGCGTGATGAATCGCAATTACCTGGGCGCCTGCTTCTTTATAAATTGTTGGTGCAACATATGAAGATGCACCATTTGCGCAATCAACGACAATCTTTAGACCTGTAAGCGGGGTAGAAACCGAGGCTAATAGGTGCGCGATGTACTCAGCAGAAGCATTTGCATCACCAAATACTCTGCCGACGCTATGACCTGTTGGTCGCTCCCATGGCTCACCCATTCGCTTCTCAATCGCTGCTTCGATTGCATCATCTAGCTTGCCGCCACCGCGAGCAAATAACTTGATTCCGTTATCGGGCATCGGATTATGCGATGCTGAAATCATTACACCGAGATCTGCGCCGCGTGCACCTACAAGATGGGCGATTGCTGGAGTCGGCAATACGCCGACGCGATAGACATCAACTCCTGCTGAGGCGAGGCCTGCAACAACTGCTGCTTCAAGGAATTCTCCTGATGCGCGACTATCTTGCCCAACTATTGCAGTCGGTCTGCGACCGGCGTTCGAAGAACTCTCTACAAGGATGTGTGCAGCAGCAACTGCTGCTGAAAGTGCGATCTCTGCGGTGAGTACAGAACCGTTTGCTAAACCACGAATCCCATCTGTTCCGAAGAGAGTCATAAATAACTCCTCTTCTTAATGGAACAAACGGGATTTGCAGATAGAGAAAATTAGCGCTTTGAGTACTGTGAACGCTTACGCGCCTTCTTCAGTCCGTACTTCTTGCGCTCGATAACACGTGCATCACGTGAGAGGAATCCAGCCTTCTTCAGTGCTGGACGGTTAGCTTCGCGATCGATCTCATTGAGTGAACGAGCTACGCCGAGGCGTAGTGCGCCTGCTTGACCTGAAACTCCACCACCGTTGATGCGAGCAAAAACATCGTATGTATTTTCAGCGCCCACTGTACGAAATGGCTCTGATACGAGTTGCTGGTGCACCTTGTTAGGGAAGTAATTCTCGAGAGTCTTACCGTTTACTACCCAGCGACCTGTTCCTGGAACGAGGCGAACGCGTGCAACTGCTTCCTTACGGCGACCTGTACCAGCACCTGGTGCTGTGATTGCCTTACGGTTTGTTGCTGCTGCTGGTGTTGAAGAAGAGTAAGAAGTTGGTGTCTCGTTCTCATCAAGTTCTAGAGTTACATCTGACATATTTTATTTTCCTTTACTTGATGATCTGAGAAACTTGGTTGAATACAAATGGAGTTGGAGCTTGTGCAGCATGTGGATGCTCTGGACCTGCGTAGACCTTGAGCTTGCCAGCAATCTCGCGACCGAGACGGTTCTTTGGAAGCATTCCCTTGATCGCCTTTTCAACAGCGCGTGTTGGATGCTTCTCGAGGAGCTCACCGTAAACAGTCGATGTAAGACCGCCTGGGAAACCTGAGTGGTGGTGTGCAAACTTTGTTGTTGTCTTATTTCCTGAGAGAGCAATTTTCTCAGCATTGATTACGATGACGAAGTCACCCATATCCATGTGTGGCGCAAATGTCGCCTTATGCTTTCCGCGAAGAAGTGTTGCAGCATGGGTTGCAAGACGTCCGAGCACAACATCTTGTGCATCGATGACGTGCCACTTACGGACGGCGTCGCCTGCCTTGGGGCTATATGTACGCATGCTTTTCTACCTACTTCTTCTCGTGTGAACCTGCTGTAAGCACCTACTGGTGCAGGGGATGAACTTTACCCGCCCGAATGGGTAGGGTCAAAATCGGCTAAAAGACCGGTTCTGGGCTCTCATAGACCTGGCCATCATCGCCAAAGACGAGGAATCGGCTGAATCCACGGGTAAACCAACGGTCGTGTGTGACGGTGAGAACGGTGCCCTCATAGGCATCGAGGGCTCGTTCCAGGCTCTCGGCGCTCGCCAGATCGAGGTTATCTGTTGGCTCATCGAGCAAGAGCAGAGTTGCACCTGAGAGTTCAAGTAAGAGAATTTGAAAACGTGCTTGCTGTCCGCCGGAGAGTGATGAGAACTTCTGTTCTGCCTGTTGGTCGATCTCATACTTTCGCAAAACAGATTTAGCAGGGCCTAACTGCAGTGAGTGCATCTCCCACAGTATTTCTAGCAACGTCTTGCCATCGAACTCTGGGTGAGCATGGGTCTGGGCAAAGTAGCCGACATCAACACGAGCCCCTAATTTAAATGTGCCGGTATGTTTCATCGCTTCCCCAGAGATTAATCGGAAGAAGTGAGACTTACCGGTTCCATTTTTTCCTAAGACTGCAATGCGATCTTGAAAAAAGACTTCAAAGCTAAATGGCTTAGTGAGGTACTCCCCCGAACCATTTTCAATTGCCACATCTTCAAATGTCAGAGCACGCAAACCGGTACGACCGCCTTTAAGACCAACGCGAACATCTTGTTCGATAGGTGGCGCAACCGGTGCACCAGCTTCTTCAAATTTACGTAACCGGGTCTGCATCGCATGATATTTATTTGCCATATCTGGTGAGATAGCTGCTTGCACCTGCAGAGTCTTGACTAACTGAATCAAGCGATCGTGCTCTTGTTCCCAGCGGAGCAAAATCTCAGCAAAGCGTGCGTTGCGTGCTTTGCGGGCCTCGTGCCAAGTCGAAAACTTTCCACCGTGAATCCAAGCGGTATTACCGCTAATGCCCTGTTCCAGGGCGACTATGCGCGTTGCGGTCTTCTCCAAGAGCTCGCGATCGTGGCTGACAAAGAAGACGGTCTTCTTCGTTTCATTGATAACTTTCTCAAGCCAGCGCTTTGATGGAACATCGAGATAGTTATCTGGCTCATCGAGCAAGAGAACTTCTTCTGGCCCTTCGAGGAGTGCACGAACTACTAATTTCTTCTGCTCGCCGCCAGATAGTGTGCTGACTAGGCGTTCGGAGACTTCATCGAAAGTTTTGCCCAACATTTCGGTGCAACAGACATCCCAAATAACTTCATATTCATATCCGCCGACATCGCCCCAGTCGATAATGGCTTGGGCATATGCCATCTGTGATTTTTCAGTATCTTCTTGGTGCATAGCCGCTTCAGAGGTACGGACCCTCTCAGCAGCATCTCTAATGTTCTTTGGCGCAACAGATAACAAGATTTGGCGCACAGTTGTCTCATCGCGAACTGATCCTACAAACTGACGCATCACGCCGAGGCCACCTGTGATGGCAACAGAACCTTCATCAGGAGAAATATCTCCGCAGATCATTCGAATCAACGTTGTCTTGCCGGATCCGTTCGGGCCAATTAAGGCAACTTTTGCGCCATCGCCTACCCGGAATGAAACATCATTCAGGAGTACGCGGCCATCAGATAGCGAATACTCAACACCGCTTACATCTATATGGCCCATTACTACTCACCACGTTTTGCAACGGTGATCTGGGCGCGCTCGAGCAAGAGGTCATCAGAGGGGTAATCAACTTGATAGAGCGTCAATCCTCGAGCAGGAAATACTAAAGAATCAGAGACTCGCTCTTTATTTTCAAGTAACTCCGTAATCCATTCAACCGGCTTACGCCCATCTGCAACGCAGACAATTGCGCCAACAAGATTGCGGACCATCGAATAACAGAAAGCATCGGCAACTACATCAGCGACCAGAAGGCCATCTTTAGTACGCACCCACTCGTATTTTTCAAGGCTGCGAGTGGTGGTGCCACCGACTTTAAATTTACAGAATGCAGCAAAGTCATGTGTACCTAGCAGAAGCGCCGAAGCTTCGTTCATGACTTGCTCATCGAGATGGCGATACCAAGGGGCCACATCAAAACGTTGAGCAGGGGTAATTACCTGATTTTCGTCAAGAATCTTGTAGCTGTACTTGCGGCGCAGCGCTGAGAATCGGGCGTGAAAGCCGGGCGGGGTATCTGAAATCTCGATAATGCGAATATCTTCATCAAGGATTCGATTGAGTTTGTATCGCAAGTCAATCAGCGTCATCTCATCCGCGAGTGGTGTATCTGGAATATCGACGTGAATCACTTGGCCAGTTGCATGTACTCCAGCATCGGTACGTCCGGCAACTATTGAATCTACGTCATAACGGACAATCCGCGATATCGCTTCTTCGACCATATCTTGCATCGTGCGCATTCCCGGCTGTGTTGCCCAGCCAGAAAAGTTGGTTCCATCGTATGCAATATCCAAGCGCAAACGACGAAACCCACTCTCGGGAAAGAGAGTGGGTTCGGCCATTTACTTATTAAAACTTACTCGAAGAGAAAAGTAACGAATTACTTCTCTGTCACGAGCTCGATCACTGCCATAGGAGCGTTATCGCCCTTACGTGGACCGATCTTTGTAAT
>CAESAK010000004.1_pt1 | contig 16127 bp, 17 predicted proteins | sample 7263581 | NCBI WGS metagenome assembly CAESAK01 (sample SAMEA6814088, study PRJEB35770) | uncultured Candidatus Planktophila sp. | biome: Freshwater; feature: Freshwater reservoir; material: water | place: Czech Republic | collected 2017-05-23 | depth 30m m | reverse complement strand
TTTACTCAGGTGGTCCAGGTAGTGCAACAAGTGCAATTGCATCAAGTTTAGAAATCCCATCATCGGTTGCCGTTGCTCCCACTAGCGATAACCTCAAATTGTGGATTTATGATCCAGAAAATACATCCAAGTCGCTTGGAGCTCCTGGAATATTCCTAAAAAAGACTGGTGGCAGCTGGACATTTGTGGGAGCAAAAAGCACCAACGGGATATTTACTACAACACTTGTTGAAGGCGCATATGTTTTTGATGTGGTTGAGCCGAATGGAAATTCCGCTAAATATTCGCGAGCCACATACTCCATCAATGTAAGCGCAAGTGGCGCAGTAACTATGGCTGGTCTTAGCGCTAATTCTCAGGGTTACTTCTCTGTCACCGCCATCCTGAATGCTCGCCGCGCATTGGAAATCAGCAACTTTAAGGCGAGCTCAATCTGTCAGTTAACCGATGCAACGAAGTCTCCCAACATGTCTAATGCTTTTCCGCGCGCTACCGGGCGCCTTTCCAATAAAGGTGTAATCAAAGCCCTAATAGTTCCCGCAGATTTCACAGACTTGCGCGGAGTAGGCAACCCAGCTGATATCTACAAAGATATGGCACAAGGAACCCATGAATTCTTCTATAAGCAGTCGCAAGAGTCTCTGAAGTTTGAATTTACAACCCTGAAAGAGTTTGTCCATCTCGATGTAGCCGTCGGGATATTTGACTTGGGCAGCTATAACGGGGGAGATCCGACAGCCTTCTTCAAGGCCGGTTTAGCAGCTGCGGATCCATTGGTTGATTTCTCAAAGTTTGATGTGGTTTATGTTCTGCCTCCTTCAACAGTGAAGCCCAAAGAGATTGCCTATGGTCCTGCCTTTCCAAACAACATCGATGGTCAGGATTTTCAAACATCAGATGGCCGAGTACTTAATGGAGCAGTAGGCGGAGCTGATGCATGGCAAGCATTACCAGGCGCAGGTTGGAAGTGGATGGCACATGAGACCGGGCACCTATTTGGCCTCTTTGATTGGTACACACTTGATGGAACAAATCCATATGGTCCATGGGATTTGATGTCTCTTAATTGGTCTACCGCTGCAATTGAACTCAATGCTTGGAACCGATACATCTCTGGATGGCTCAGTGATAGTCAGATGCAATGTCTTGCAAAGTCAACGCTCACAAAGACTGGAGTGGATTACACAGTTGAGGTGATTGGTGTTGACTCAAATAAGGCAAAGGCGGTGACAGTAAAAATCTCTGACACACTCGTTCTTGTCATGGAAGCACGTGGTACCGCTGGTCTTGATCGCCTTGGTACTTATCAATCAGGACTACTTGTCTACACAGTTAACACAGCTACCCAAACAATTAAGGGAATGGGAAAAACCTATGCGATGCCGGGGGTAAATCCATCCCTTGATAATGCACCGTTACGTCCAGGGGACTCAATTACCGTTGAAGGCGTCACCATCAGAGTCGATTCATTTGAATCGAACTCACTGAAGGTTCATCTAAGCGGAGGATGAGGGATTTGAACCCTCGATCAATCTATTAGAACGCCCGCTTCAGACTTGGCAAAAAAGAAGGGCAATGCTCTTGCTTTTGAGGATTTACTCCAGCCCATTCGGTTCCAAGAACTTCCTTTTAGACCTTTGACATTTTCAGATGTGTAGTACCTGCACCCCGTAGGAGTAAGTTCATAAAGTATGTCAACGCCGTTCAGCGAATACTTAAAACGCTTATTCTCTAATAACAACTTAGCTTGGCTTTCATAACGGGAAGCATTCTTTTCGGATAACTCAAGTATTAATAGAAAATACTTCTCATCCCATGCATCATCACGGAGTGATTCTGGATCAGGATTTGAGCTCATAAGTTTTATTTTAACTCAATTTCCACAGTTAAGAGTCATAGTTCGTGCGGATAGAACTTTAAGCGTACGTCTTTGCTCTCCATCTATCGTGGCTATAGCGTATGCAACGCCATAGTATTTTGTTGGCTTCCGGGAGAGGCAGAGGGAATTAGCGCTCTCATTTTTAATAATTTGATTCGGATAAATTAAACCTTGAATTGCTACGACGTTATCGTCAACTTTAGTGTCTCGGAGTAATCCAACTTTATAGATTTCGACGATAAATTTGAGATCGCGCATAGACTTGTCACACTTTGATCTGGCGTTAACCTTCACTGCGCGGACTCCTCGCGTACGCAGGATGTACTTTGAAATATGTGGATTATCGATTCGGATGTTGCATTTGGTCAGTGGCGGAGTCACAACACCCTGGGCACTCATAGAAGGGGTAGTTGCCTCAAAAATGAAGATGAAAGCCAAAAGGGAGATTTGTCTTAACCAAAAACTTCGCATCCGATGAAACTAGATTTAACAGGCCGGAGGCAAAATAAGGCTAACCCTGGTGGCGGAGGATGAGGGATTTGAACCCTCGATAGGTTTCCCTATACACGCTTTCCAAGCGTGCGCACTCGGCCGCTATGCGAATCCTCCAGCGCCCTATCTACGCTCACGCGCCGACTGGACTGGCTAAGGGTAGCGGTGGGCGAAGGGCGCTCAGACACATAAGATTGGGCTCAGATCTCCGGTGCGACGGCATCGTTCTGAACTCCCCCAGGGTAGGAATACAGCAAGGGTAGGCGCGCTCTGTTGGGTGCACCGGAGGTCCCTTAAAGTACGACCAGAAAAGATCCTTTGGCCAACTAGAAGTGAGTTGAGTCAGAGCTATCGAAGGGTATGAATATGAGCCTTGCTCTCTATCGAAAGTATCGTCCATCTGTATTTGCAGATGTGATTGGCCAAGAACATGTCACTGTTCCACTTTCGAATGCCCTCGAATCAGGCAAGACTCATCATGCATATCTATTCAGTGGTCCTCGCGGTTGCGGCAAAACTTCATCTGCACGCATCATGGCGCGCTCGCTTAATTGCGAGAAAGGCCCAACACCAAATCCATGCGGTCTCTGTCAATCATGTAAAGATCTTGTAGCTAATGGTCCGGGATCACTTGATGTTATCGAAATTGATGCTGCCACACACGGTTTGGTTGATGATGCGCGCGATCTTCGCGATAAAGCATTCTTTGCGCCAGTACATAGCAAGTACAAGATTTATATTGTTGACGAAGCACATCAGCTCGGAACAGGTGCGGCAAATGCACTTCTTAAAGTTGTCGAAGAACCACCTGCACACGTCATCTTTATCTTTGCAACAACTGAGCCAGAGAAGTTAATCTCAACAATTCGTTCACGTACCCATCACTACCCATTTAGATTGGTACCACCCGGAACTCTTGCGACACATCTTGAAAAGATTTGTGCAGAAGAAGGCGTTAAAGTCGCAAAGGGTGTAATTCCGCTTGTTGTACGCGCCTCTGGTGGCTCTGTGCGTGATGCACTCTCTGTTTTAGGTCAGCTCTTGGCTGGCGCTGGAAAAGATGGAGTGAGTTACGAAATTGCAGTTCAACTTTTGGGATTCACCGATGGTGCGCTGCTTGATGATGCGATGGATGCAATTGCCGCGCGCGATGGTTCGACCCTCTTTAAAACAATAGATCGCGTCATCGAATCTGGCCACGATCCACGACGATTTACTCAAGACCTGCTTGAACGCCTGCGCGATTTAATGATTGTTGATGCGCTTCAAGCGACTAATGCAAACAGTATTTTGCGCGAACTTCCCGATGATCAACTCGAACGCATGCGCGTGCAAGCCCAGAATATTGGCCAAGCATCGCTCTCACGTGCAGCAGATATTGCAGCCGAAGGTCTTACTCAGATGCGTGGTGCAACTGCGCCGCGTCTCATGCTTGAGCTCATTTGTGGCCGAATTTTGCTTCCTATCGGCGATAACGGTGAGGCAGGAATGCTCGCTCGTATCGAACGCCTCGAGCGAGTAGAAAATATTGCTCCGCAGGCAAAAGCCGCTGTGCCGAAGAAGGCAGACACGTTGAGCCCTGCAGTTCCTACAGAGCCTCAACTAAGTCCGCCTTCTTCTCCAACAAAGACTGTTGATCCTGCAGATTATGTTTCTCCAATAACCGCCGAGGCGGTTCGTGAGACTCCCGTAGTAAAGGAAGCGCCGGCTAAGAAAGCGGTACACAACGTTGATTCCATAGATGTAGCTGGTCTGCGTCGTATGTGGCCTGATGTGATTGAGAATGTAAAGAAGCGCCGCCGACTTACCTGGTCGCTGCTAAGCGCTAGTGCACAAATTCTTGGCGTTGACGAGAAGGCGATTACGATAGGAATAGTCAATGCTGGCGCGCGCGATTCATTTATCCGCAGCGAGTCAGATGTAATTTTGCGCGATGCCTTTATTGAAATCACAGGACTTGATCGCAAAATCGAAGTAACTGTCGATCCAAGTATTGATGTAACGAGCACACCTGAGGCGCGAGCGGTGCGCACGACAGAGGCTCCAACAGATGCAGCACAACTTTCTGGTGCAGCTTTACTTGCGGCCGAACTAGGGGCGACAGTAATTAGCGAAAAGAGCCACGACTAATGTCATCAGCAATGTATGAAGGTGCTATTCAAGATCTCATCGATGCGCTAGGTCGATTGCCAGGTATCGGTCCAAAGTCAGCTCAACGAATTGCATTTCATATTCTGCAAGCAGATTCAGAGATTGCAGATTCACTAGTGGACGCGGTACGCACCGTTAAAGATCGCGTAAAGTTTTGTACCGACTGCGGCAACGTCTCTGAAGAAGAACAGTGCCGTATCTGTCGCGATCCACGACGGGATCCATCAAAGATTTGCGTGGTGGAAGAGCCAAAGGATGTCATCGCAGTCGAACGCACCCGCGAATTCCGCGGCAAGTATCACGTGCTCGGCGGAGCAATTAGCCCCATCGATGGAATCGGTCCGGATCAATTACGCATCCGCGAACTGATGCAGCGCCTTTCAGATTCAACAATCACCGAAATCATTTTGGCGACCGACCCCAACCTTGAGGGAGAGGCGACGGCCACTTATCTTGCTCGCTTGATTAAACCGATGGGCATTAGCGTTTCTCGACTGGCTTCAGGTCTGCCGGTGGGCGGAGATCTCGAATATGCGGATGAGGTCACGCTCGGCCGCGCATTTGAGGGTCGAACCACTCTTTAGCAAAAAATCTCAATATTTGGATAGGGTTCTGTCCCATATAATGAGAAAACCCGAAATCTAGCTAGCGCGTATCCTCTTTGGGGTTCAGACTTACTCCATGGCGCTCATCGTTCAGAAATTTGGTGGATCCTCAGTTGCAGATGCTGAGGGGATGAAGCGCGTTGCCGCCCGGATTGTCGCAACGAAAAAAGCTGGAAATCAGGTCGTCGTCGTTGTCTCTGCGATGGGTGATACAACCGATGAACTCATTGATTTAGCAAACCAAGTGAGCCCAATTCCATCAGGGCGCGAACTCGATATGTTGCTTACTGCTGGCGAGAGAATTTCTATGGCGCTGCTTGCAATGGCAATCAACAACCTTGGATTTGAAGCGTTGTCCTTTACAGGATCACAAGCGGGAGTAATTACAGATTCTGCTCACGGCAAGGCGCGGATTATCGATGTCACACCTGGTCGAATTCGCGAAGCAATTGATTCGGGTTCAATTGCAATTGTCGCTGGTTTTCAGGGAATCTCGCAAGATACAAATGACATTACAACTCTCGGCCGTGGTGGTTCGGATACAACTGCAGTTGCATTGGCTGCCGCACTTGAAGCAGATGTCTGTGAGATCTATACAGATGTTGATGGAATCTTCTCTGCAGATCCGCGCACCGTTCCAGCAGCGCGCAAACTTACAACAGTGACATATGAAGAGATGCTCGAGCTCGCAGCAGCCGGAGCAAAGGTATTACATCTTCGCTGCGTTGAATATGCACGTCGCTATAACTTACCAATTCATGTCCGTTCATCATTTTCACCACTCGAAGGAACTTGGGTGGTTGAGAACCATCCAGAAGGAGGCACCATGGAGCAAGCAATCATCGCTGGAGTTGCACACGATAAGTCAGAGGCGAAGGTGACGATTGTCGGCGTGCCAGACCGCACAGGTGTGGCTGCTCGTATTTTCCAGGCGCTTGCAGATAACGATCTCAATATCGACATGATCGTGCAGAACGTTTCTGCTGCCGCCACCGGACTTACTGATATTTCATTCACACTTCCTAAGGCGGATGGAGCAGAAGCAACAACAGTGCTCAAGAAGATTCAAGGCGAAGTTGGTTTTGCATCCATTCAATACGATGACACCATCGGCAAGCTCTCATTAGTCGGTGCTGGAATGCGCTCACATCCCGGTGTTACTGCGACATTCTTTGCGGCAATGGCCGAAGCTGGAGTCAATATCGAAATGATTTCTACCTCAGAAATCCGCATCTCCATCATTGTTCGCGACGCGGACCTTGATCGCGCAGCGAAGGCTGCACACACTGCTTTTGGCCTTGATTCTGATCAGAACGAGGCTGTTGTCTACGGAGGTACTGGACGATGAAAAAGAAGAAGCTCCCATCATTAGCAGTTGTCGGTGCAACTGGCGCTGTCGGAACAGTAATGCTCGACATCTTGAGTACTCGTAAAAATGTTTATGGCGAAATTCGACTGATTGCATCTGCGCGTAGTGCCGGCAAGAAACTTGTTTGTCGCGGCGAAGAGTTAACTGTTGTTGCACTCTCACCAGAGGCATTCGATGGAATCGATATTGCAATGTTCGATGTCCCGGACGAGATTTCAGCAGAGTGGGCTCCGATCGCAGCGGCGCGTGGTGCGGTAGTAGTCGACAACTCTGGTGCATTCCGTATGGATAAGAAAGTTCCGCTAGTTGTTCCTGAGGTAAATCCAAAAGATATTAAGAAGCGTCCCAAGGGAATAATCTCTAACCCAAATTGCACAACTCTTTCCATGATTGTTGCAATGGGAGCACTCAATAAGAAATTTGGCCTCAAAGAACTTGTTGTCTCTTCTTATCAGGCTGCATCAGGTGCTGGGCAACCCGGAATAGATGCGCTTCATGATCAAATCTCAAAAGTTGCCGGAAAGAACCTTGGTTCCGTCGCAAAAGATTTGCGTGGTGTGATTACAGATTTAGGCCCATTCCCGGCACCTCTTGCGATGAATGTTGTTCCTTGGGCAGGCTCACTGAAGGAAGATGGATATTCATCTGAAGAACTCAAGGTTCGCAATGAGTCTCGGAAGATTCTTGGAATGCCGAAACTTAAAGTTGCCGTGACATGTGTGCGGGTTCCAGTGATTACAACTCACTCGCTAACGGTCCATGCTACTTTCTCCAAAGTTGTTACTCGCAAAGCCGCACAGTCTGCACTGAAAAAAGCAGAAGGCGTACTTCTCTACGACAATCCTGAAAAGAGCGAATATCCAACCCCGGCAGATGTAGTAGGAACAGATCCGACATGGGTCGGCCGTGTTCGCCAATCATTGGATAATCCAAAAGCGATTGATTTATTTGTATGCGGAGATAACCTGCGTAAAGGAGCTGCACTCAACACAGCTCAAATTGCAGAGCTCGTAGCAGCAGAGTTCACTCGCAAATAATCAGCACTTGAGCAAGTAGACTCCTGCGCATGACAATCGTTGTAGCCGGTGGCACTGGCCTTGCCGGTTCGGCAATTGTCCGCGCTTTTCAAGCGGCTGGCGAAGAGGTAATTCCGGTAGGCCGACAGGTTGTCGATTTACTGGATCGTGATGCGACATTTAGATTCATTAAAGATGTAAAGCCATCACTTGTTATCGATGCCGCGGCCAAGGTCGGGGGAATCGGCGCGAATAACTCTTATCCAGTTGAATTCCTCGCCGATAATCTTCGAATCCAGAACAATTTGATGGAGGCAGCCCACGCTGCAGATGTACAAAAGTTCATATTCCTTGGATCAAGTTGTATCTACCCTCGCGATTGCGCTCAACCAATCAAAGAGGAATACCTACTTACTGGACCACTCGAAGAGACTAATTCGGCATATGCAGTAGCAAAAATTGCCGGCATCGAACTCATCAAATCTTTCCGTAAAGAGTATGGCCGCAAGTGGATTTCTATGATGCCGACAAATCTTTATGGCCCAGGAGATAACTTCGAACTTGCCGGCTCACATGTATTGCCCGCATTTATTCGTAGATTTATCGAAGCTGCCGAGAAAGGTGCATCGGTTGAGACGCTCTGGGGAACAGGCTCACCAAAGCGAGAGTTTCTCCATGTTGATGATCTCGCCCAGGCAGTTCTTCACTTAGGCAGTAACTACGATTCATCAGAACATATCAATATCGGAACCGGTGAAGACCTATCAATCAAGGAGTTAGCTGAATTAGTAGCTGATCTCGCTGGATTTAAGGGTGACATTGCCTGGGATTCATCGAAACCAGATGGAACACCTCGTAAAGTTCTCGATGTATCTAAGGCGAGAGCGCTCGGATGGGCACCAAAGATTTCGTTACGCGATGGAGTCGCTTCGACTATCGCTTGGTATAACGAAGCAGTATCAAAGGGAGAAGTACGTCGATGAGTAGAAAAGTCGCATTTGTAACTGGAGTTACCGGTCAAGATGGTTCATACCTAGCAGAGTTCTTGCTGGCAAAGGGATATGAAGTACATGGCTTGATCCGCCGTTCATCAACCTTTAATACATCTCGCATCGATCACATCTACCAAGATCCGCATGATCAAAATCCAAAGTTGATTCTTCACTACGGTGATTTAATTGATGGCGTTGGACTCACAAACCTTATTCGCGAAGTAAAACCAACTGAGGTCTATAACCTTGGCGCGCAATCACACGTACAGGTTTCTTTCACAATGCCGCAGTACACAGGCCAAGTTGATGCAGTGGGAGCAGTTGGACTGCTCGAAGCTATTCGTAGCGCAGATATCGAGACTCGTTTCTACCAAGCATCAACCTCTGAACTCTTTGGCTCTACACCACCACCGCAGAATGAAGAGTCAGTTTTCCGCCCACAGTCACCATATGCCGCTGCAAAGTTGATGGCTTACTGGTGCACCGTTAACTATCGCGATGGTTATGGCATGCATGCCACTAATGGAATTCTCTTTAATCACGAATCACCACGACGTGGTGAAACATTCGTCACTCGCAAGATTACGCGCGCTGTTGCGGCGATTAAAGCTGGCCAGCAGAAGACTGTATTTCTCGGCAATCTCGATGCTGTCCGCGACTGGGGCTATGCAAAGGAATATGTCGAATCAATGTGGTTGATGCTTCAGCAAGATAAGCCATCTGATTATGTTGTCGCTACAGGTGTTGGAGCGACAGTTCGCGACTTCGCCGAAGCTGCTTTTGCACACGCAGGAATGAATTGGAAAGACCATGTCGAGACTGATCAGAAGTACATTCGCCCAACAGAGGTTGATGCGCTTATTGGTGATCCATCTAAGGCAGAGAAAGCCCTTGGCTGGAAGGCGAAGACTCACTGGAAAGAGTTAGCCCAGATTATGGTTGATGCAGATATCGAAGCGTTGGCCCGAAAGGCTTAATTAATTCTTTGCAGTAAGTGTCACTAGCGAAACTTCTGGTGGACTTGCGACTCTGATTCTTGCGAATGGGCTTGTTCCCATTCCAGCTGAAACATGAAGGTAAGGCTCTTTTGCGAATTGAGTAAGTCCACGTGCTCTCCATGTTGGTAAATCGCAATTTGTGGTCAGCGCACGTGAACCACCAGGCAACGGCAATCGAACCTGCCCGCCGTGTGTATGGCCGGCAAAAATCGCATCGAGTCCGTCATCAGACATTCCCTTAAGAATTCTTAAGTACGGTGCATGCGTCACTCCGATTGCAATATCGCATTGAGCTGGTGCGCCAGCAACCAACGAGTAATCATCAAAGTTCAAATGCGCATCATCTGTTCCACGCGCTTCAATTTTCGAATCTTTAACATTTAATACCGTGCGGCTCTTATTGAGATTGATCCAGCCGCGAGTAGTTAAACCTTTATCAAGCTCAGGCCAAGGCAGGTCCTCACCGTGAATGCGTTTTCCGTGATCGGCAAGTAAGTACTTCAGCGGGTTCTTTGGTTTTGGCGCGTAGTAATCATTAGAGCCAAATACGAAGAGACCAGGAATATCTAAAAGGCCATCGAGAGCCTCTAAAACCGTTGGCACCGCTTCCATATCAGCGAGAAAATCACCAGTACTAATAATCAGATCAGGGGAGTACTTTATCCAAGACTTAATATCCGCAATCTCTGTCTTGCGCTTGGGGGTTAGGTGTAAATCAGAGAAGTGCAGAATGCGGATAGGCGAATGACCAGCTGGTAGCAGCGGTATCTGAGCCTCTCGCAGTACATAACTCATGGGGTAGAGGCTACATGGGCATGAGAGAATACAACCGAACAATTCGAAGAATTTGGAGTATGAGACAAGTGGGACTTAAAGAGAAACTTCATGAAGATCTCGTCGCAGCGATCCGTAGCAGCGACAAGCTCGTTTCCGGAACAATCCGTATGGTCCTTACTGCGATCACGACAGAAGAGGTAGCGGGCAAGGAAGCTCGCACACTCTCTGACGATGAAATTATCACCGTTCTCTCACGCGAAGCAAAAAAGCGCCGTGAAGCTGCAGAAGAGTTTGGGAAAGCTGGTCGCGAAGATAGAGCAGCAGAAGAGAAGGCTGAAGGAGAAGTTATTGCAAAGTATCTTCCTGCTCAGTTGACTGAGGATGAAGTAAAGAAAATTATTGCTGACGCAATCGCTTCAACGGGTGCTGCTGGACCTGCCGATATGGGCAAAGTAATGGGCGCAATCAAACCTTTAATCGCTGGAAAAGCCGATGGTGGACTCGTCTCATCACTCGTTAAATCAACTCTCAATGGAGGAAATTAATGAAGTTTGAATATGCAACAGTCCCACTTCTTTCACATGCAACAAAGATGATTCTCGATACTTGGGGTTCTGATGGATGGGAACTCGTACAAGTTATTCCAGCACCAGGTGGCGAGCAGCTTGTTGCCTACATGAAACGTGAGATTAAATAAATGTCAGTAGATGTCCGAGCGAAGCTCGCTGAAAAAGGTTTAACGCTTCCGATTGCAACAAAGCCACTTGCTGCATATGTTCCAGCAGTTCGTACTGGAAATATTGTCTTTACTGCAGGCCAATTACCAATGGTGGATGGCGCTATTGCAGCTGTAGGAAAAGTTGGATCAGATATTACGCCTGAAGAAGCAAAGGGCTTGGCCGAAATCTGCGCACTCAATGCACTTGCCGCTATTGAGTTAGTCGCACCAGTGGACTCGATTGTTAAAGTTGTTCGCATTGTCTGTTACGTCAACGGCGCATTAGGATTTATCAATCATCCTGCCGTAGCTAATGGCGCATCCGAGCTCTTTATGCATATTTGGGGCGATGCTGGAATTGCAGCACGTAGCGCTATCGGTGTCGCAGAACTTCCACTGAACTCACCTGTCGAGGTCGAGTTAACTGTAGAAGTGGCGTAACTACTTACCGCGCTTTTCTAGTCGCTCTAGATCTGTAATAAGTACGGCACGGCCATCAAGTTTGAGCCATCCGCGTCCAGCAAAATCGGCAAGTGCTTTATTAACTGTCTCGCGAGATGCACCAACAAGCTGAGCTAACTCTTCTTGGGTGAGATCATGGTGGACAAAAAGGCCTTCATCAGTTTTCTTACCAAAACGTGAACCAAGATCAATGAGAGCTTTTGCAACTCGACCTGGAACATCAGAGAAAACCAGATCGCCCACTGCTTCATTTGTGCGACGAAGGCGTTGTGCTAGTCGCTCTAGGAGCTGCAGTGATACTTCAGGATTTTCACGGAGCCATGGAATCAATTTCTCGTGGCTCAAAGATAAGAGTTTTGCATCTGTTACTGCAGTTGCAGTTGAAGTGCGCGGTCCTGGATCAAAGAGCGAAAGCTCTCCGAACATTTCGCCTGGACCGAGGATTGAGAGCAAGTTTTCACGGCCATCACCTGATGAAGTTCCGAGCTTGAGCTTTCCATCCACGATTACATAGACATGCTCTCCGCTATCGCCCTCTTTAAAGAGGATTCCACCCTTGGAGATCTTGACTGAATCCATTGAGGCGCGCAGCGAGGCTGCCGCTGCATCATCGAGTGCGGTAAAGAGCGGGGCGCGACGTATTACTTCATCATCTTGTGGCACACGGGTACTTTACTCCAGTGGCCCCCGATAAGGAAAATCAAAAGCAGGCAAGGGCTATTTACCGCGTTCTCACGCGAACGTATCCGGAGATACGCTGTGAATTAAACTTTAAAAATCCACTTGAGCTCATGGTCGCTGTAATTCTCTCGGCTCAGTGCACTGATAAGCGGATCAATCAAATAACGCCCGCGCTCTTTAAAAAGTATAAGATCGCTCGGGATTATGCAAAGGCTCCTCTTGCTGAGATTGAAGAGTTCATATTCTCTGCCGGTTTTTATCACTCCAAAGCACGTCATCTCAAAGGGATGGGAGTAAAACTTGTTGAAGATTTTGGTGGTGTAGTTCCGTCGACAATTGAAGAGCTGACATCCCTACCAGGTGTGGGTCGAAAGACTGCCAATGTTGTCTTGGGCCATGCATTTGATATTCCAGGCATCACAGTAGATACCCACTTCGGTCGCCTCTCACGACGATTTAATTGGACAGCCTCGATGGATCCAGTAAAAGTTGAATATGAAGTCGGTGAGTTGATCCCGCAGAAAGAATGGACGAATTTATCGCAGCGGATGATTTGGCATGGTCGAAGAATCTGCCATTCACGCAAACCTGCTTGCGGTGCTTGTCCGCTCGCTAAGATTTGTCCATCAGTAGGAATTGGCGAGATGGATCCAAAGAAAGCTGCGCTGCTTCTCAAGACAGATAAGGACTTTATATGAACCGCTTACGAGTGAGTGCAATAGCGGTTCTATTACTTCTCTCACTCAGCGCTTGCGGCGAAGAAGCTAAGCAAGTCACCGGGACATTGGCACCTTGTACTTCAATTGCAACTATTAAAGCGGTAGAGAAATCAATACTTACAGAGTGCCTAGATGGTGGAGTGGGCGTTGATGTATCAAAAATTAAAGGCCCAGCAATCATTAATGTGTGGGGATCATGGTGCAAGCCTTGTAAAGATGAACTCCCAATATTTAAGGAGTTTTATGCTGAACTTGACCCAAGTATTCAACTCATTGGCGTGGATGTAGAAGAGACGAGCATCAACGCAGGGCGCAAATTTGCCTTGGAACAAGGTATTTCTTGGCCCAACCTCTTTGACCGAGATGGCCAAACCCGCGCCTTCTTCGGCATGGGAGTGCCGGTAACATGGTTTATCAGTAGCGATGGCAAGATGGTTTCAAAACATATTGGGGTAATTACCTCTATCAATCAACTTCGAGAACTGACAGAGAAAGCATTTGGTAAACGATGATTTTTGATGCGATTGTTCTTTTGGCGCTCGTTGCCCAAGCGATTAGTGGATTTAGAGAAGGATTTCTCAAATCAATCTTGAAGACTGTTGGTTATATCGCAGGAGCGATCGGCGGACTTTATTTAGCTGTTCAATACGATCAAAGCGCCTGGGTAATTTTGGCAATTTTTGTTGGCGCCGCTATCGGAAGTTTTATTGGTGGGTTATTAGCTAAAGCTCTTAAGTTTACAATTTTGCGCGGCCCACTTGCTTGGATTGACTCAATGACCGGAGCGCTCTTAGGCGTTTTAAAAATTGCACTGCTGACTTACATCGTGGGAACAGTTCTCCTGATTGCGCCCTGGTCTACTGGTCAGAACGCAGTGAGTGGAAGCAAGATATATAACAAATTAGATATCTACGCACCGCAAGCAGTATCCGAATTACGAAACAGAATTGAAGAGTTGATCTCTAATCCTCTGGCGTAGCGGTTTTTAGCCCCTCTGAAATCAACTTCATCACATTCGGATCAGCCAGAGTTGTTGAATCTCCTACTGTGCGATTTTCAGCGACATCCTTTAAGAGACGACGCATAATCTTTCCGCTTCGGGTCTTTGGGAGCTCATTAACAACCATTATTTGCCGTGGCTTTGCGATAGCGCCAATCTCTTTCGTTACATGGTTTCGTAGCTGAGTAATTAGCGCTTCACCTTCGAGGTGCTCAATGCCTCCGCGAAGAATGACAAAGGCAACAATTCCTTGTCCTGTCATTGCATCTGCTGCGCCTACAACCGCAGCTTCAGCGACGCTTTCGTGTGAGACAAGTGCAGATTCAACTTCAGTGGTAGAAATTCTGTGGCCCGATACATTCATGACGTCGTCAACGCGACCCATTAACCAGACATCACCATCATCATCGAGCTTGGCACCGTCACCGGCAAAGTAAATTCCATTAAAACGGGACCAGTAAGTTTCGGCGTATCGCTCTTTCTCGCCCCAAATACCTCGGAGCATCGATGGCCACGGTTGGTCGAGAATTAAATATCCGCCGTGACCATTGCCAACAGCAACGCCGTTCTCATCAACAACTTTTGCGCTAATGCCCGGGATGGGACGCATTGCAGAACCTGGTTTAGTTGCGGTAATTCCTGGAAGCGGAGAGATCATGATGGCGCCGGTCTCGGTCTGCCACCAGGTATCAACAATTGGGCAATTATTTCCACCGATGACATGGCGATACCAGATCCACGCTTCAGGGTTAATTGGTTCACCGACTGAACCCAGAAGTCTCAGGGTAGAAAGATTAAATCTATTGGGATGCTCTTCGCCCCACTTCATCCAAGTTCGAATAAGGGTAGGTGCTGTGTACAAGATTGTTACGCCATATCTTTCAATGATTTCAAAGACCCTGCCCTTATGCGGAGTATCTGGCGTTCCTTCATACATTACCTGCGTAGAACCATTAATAAGCGGCCCATAGACCATATATGAGTGGCCAGTAATCCAACCCACATCGGCAGTGCACCAGTAAATATCGGTACGCGGTTTAATGTCGAATACGACTTTATGTGTGTAGGCAACCTGCGTCAGATAACCGCCAGTTGTGTGAAAAATACCTTTTGGCTTTGCCGTTGTGCCAGAGGTGTACAAGATAAAGAGCGGATGTTCACTATCGAAAAATTCTGGAGTATGTGTCGATGGTTGTTGCGGAACAATATCGTGCCACCAAATATCTCGATTAGCGTTCCATGCAGTCTCTTGACCTGTTCGCTTTACGACGAGAACTTTCTGCACATTCGTTGCACCATTGAGCGCTTCATCGACTGCAGGCTTCAGCGCAAAAGCGGCGCCTTTACGAAATCCGCCATCGGCTGTTATGACTAACTTTGCATCGGCATCTTGAATTCGAGATAGAAGCGCATCAGCTGAAAAGCCACCGAAGACAACAGAGTGAATTGCACCAATTCGCGCACATGCCAACATCGCAACCGCAGCTTCTGGAATCAGCGGCATATAAATTGCGACGCGATCACCGGCAACGATTCCAATCTGTGTAAGTGCGTGTGCAGCCTTACTGACATCGGTGAGTAGCTGTGCATATGAAATAGATTTGGTATCGCCGGGCTCGCCTTCAAAGTGAAATGCGATTCGGCCGCCGTGCCCTTGCGCCACATGACGATCCAGAGCATTGACCGAAGCATTTAACTTTCCCCCGACAAACCACTTGGCGTAAGGAGCCTCCCATTCGAGGGTTTTATCCCAACGCTTATTCCAGTCCAAGGCATCGGCGGCTTGATCCCAGAAGGCGAGGCGATCGTGGTCGGCCTGAGCGTAGATATCTGGTTGGGCGTTGGCGGCTGCGGCAAATTCAGGCGAGGGGGCGAAGGTCCGCTTTTCTGAGGAGAGATTTTCCAGAGATTCGTGGCCTATTTCGCTATTCATAATAGGCAGATTACAAGGAAGGGAGCCGGCTGACTACCCTTTTCTATCCACAACCCCTCGGATTGCCCCCGCGGTAGCGGCCGGCGCCAAGGCACTATCCCGCCATGACACTGATTACCTTTCTCTCGTATCTCCTCAAATTCTTCAGCAATCCAGCCCTTATTAGCGCCCTTATCCAGCTCATTCAACGATTACTCCATAAATGACGGGGAGGCGATTTTCCCTTACACGGGGTTAGGTGGTTGGATTAGCCGTAAGCCAGTACTAGAGCCAAAGGCGCCTCCAGTTTAGGGTTTACACCCTTCGATCTACTCTTGGAGTCAAAATGCCAATTG
>CAESAK010000003.1_pt1 | contig 16612 bp, 13 predicted proteins | sample 7263581 | NCBI WGS metagenome assembly CAESAK01 (sample SAMEA6814088, study PRJEB35770) | uncultured Candidatus Planktophila sp. | biome: Freshwater; feature: Freshwater reservoir; material: water | place: Czech Republic | collected 2017-05-23 | depth 30m m | reverse complement strand
TCGCCGATACGTAATTGAAATTGAACTGAAATCACTATGTAGCGCCCAGGAGTTTTCTTGAATATTGAGTTTCGATATTCAAATTCGCATTCGCTATTTGTAAAAGTCTTTATAGCCTTTGCCTGGCGATCATATGTGCGGACCTGTGTGATGAACTCTGAGACTTCGTGGCCATAAGCACCAATATTTTGAATTGGGGCGGCTCCTACAGTTCCGGGAATGCCGCTGAGAGTTTCGAGCCCTGCAAATCCACGATTGATTGTTGTCTGAACGAATTCATCCCAGTTTTCGCCTGCTCCAATAGTCAGAGTTGCCCCGCTGCAGGCATCAACTTCAGAAGTGACAGCATGATTAGAGATGTGAATGACTGTGCCGTCGAAGCCAGAATCTGCAATCAATACATTAGTTCCACCACCAATTACGAGAATCGGTGAATTTCCAGCAGCTTCAATCGCTGCAATAACTTCGGCTTCGGTAGAAACCTCTACAAATTTACCCGCTGGGCCACCGACGCGCAGAGATGTGTAATCGCGAAGGTCGGCCATGGATACAGGTTACCTGCGTGGCGAGAGAATTGCAGTCTTACCGCGGAAGCGCTCGAGAATGCGGTCGTAATTCTTCTTAGATTGCAGGTCGCGATATTCGGGTTCGCTATCGTGATAGCCATGATGGCGCTCTTGAACCAGAGGCAGTTCCATTTGCAGCAATCGCCCATTCGCATGGCGAAGAGCTAATGAGAATTCGATATCGGCGTTGCGATAGAAGAGTGCGCGGTTGTTAAATCCGCGTGCTGCCAGGGCATCTTCACGATGCATGGCAATAAAGTAGCTAAAGAGAACATCGACTTCGCCGATTCCCTTATCGTCAACGCTACGCCATTCATCGTCAAGATTGATGAGGCCTCCGCGCCAACCGACCGCTACATATTCACGCTTCTTTAGCTCTGCAAGAACGGGCGTGATGGCATCTCCGGTAAATCGAGTAGATGGATCCATAATCACTATGTAATCACTTGTAACGTTACGAAGCAGAGCATTTGCGCTCTCGCCCCAACCAAAGTTCTCAGTAAGTACGACCAGGGAAGTGCGGGCATCGAGCTGATCTGCCAGTGCTCCAGCATCGCCTAAGACCAATAACGCAATTGCGCAATCGCTGTGCTCTTTAACGCTTTTAATAGTCTCGATGGCATCTTGGTGGAAGCCATCAATAATCATTGCGACAGTAATCTCGTACTTGCCTGAGTTAATTGCTTTGATATCTCGGGTTGATTCATATGTTGGGAACCGCTTCTTAGGGCGAAGTTCGTATCCCCCAGCAACATCGACTACTTCATAACCTTGGGCGGCAATATCTGCACGCAATGTGTCAGATAAGGCAAAGTCTCTTGCGGCGCGGGCTTCTTGGCGCGCGCGGGCAAGTTCGTGGACTGACTCTGGTGCACTCACAGTGTGATTACGGCCTTTGCCATTCCTAAGACTTTTACCCCCGCAGATGTAGCGACAAGTGAAAGAGATGCTCTGCCATCTTCTACATCGGTCACTGTTGCAGAGACGGTGATATCGACATCAGTACCTGCGGGAACGATGACCGGCTTAGTAAATCGCCCACCGAGTTCGAGCACATTGGCAGAACCGCCAGCAACCTCGGTGACGTACTTTCCAACAAGTGCCATCGTAAGCATGCCATGTGCAATCACATCAGGTAGGCCAACGGACTTTGCAAAGGCTTCATCTTGGTGGATCGGGTTTTGATCTCCGCTGGCATCTGCATACTGCTTGAGCAGAACACGATTTACGAAGAATACTTTCTCTTCTAATACTTGGTCTTTAATCATGCGCGAATCACCAGCGTTGACCACGACGAGACAAGAAGCTCTTGTTCGCTAGAAATATCGGAGCGAACTGTGATGATTTCATTTCCCGCTACTTCGCGAGCGCTTTCGATAGTCGAATCGCATCGGACTACATCGCCAGCTTTAAGAGGGCGCTTAATATTAAATTTCTGATCCCCGTGTACAAGGCGATCCCACTTGATACCGACTTCTGGGCTGGTCAGAATTTCTTCAGATTGATCCAGGGAAATTCGTATTGAAAAAGTTGGGGGTGCAACCGTTGTATCGTTTTCGCCAATAACCGCGCAGAAGGCATCTATCTCAGATTGAGAAACGGTAATTGATTTTGTACCAACGAAGGTACGCCCGATTGAATCCGGGCTGATCATTAGCGAGTTTCGCGGTGAAGAGTTGAAGACTTGCAACGAGGACAGAACTTCTTGAGTTCCATACGGTCTGGATCGTTGCGGCGGTTCTTCTTGGTGATGTAGTTACGCTCTTTGCAATCCACGCATGCCATGGTGATCTTTGGACGTACGTCCGCGCTCTTACTTGCCATGGTGTGACTCCTTCGTAATTGGTGGGCTCAGATTACCTGAGCTCACTCTTTTGGTGAAATCGAGCGCAATTCACGCTTGATCTTTTCGACTTACTCGTAGCGGAGGCGGGATTTGAACCCACGACACAGCGATTATGAGCCGCTTGCTCTACCAAGCTGAGCTACCCCGCCTTACTTACTTATTTAATTGTTCACTTACGACTTGCGAGCCCCCCACCGGAATCGAACCGGTGACCTTTTCCTTACCATGGAAACACTCTACCGACTGAGCTAGGGGGGCGTGGTAGAGGATGCAGTCTAAAGGGCAGACCCTGAAAGTAAAAATTGATGAGGCGAGAGGCTCTTGGCAGGGTTATTTCTTGCCAAATAGACGAGAAAGCAGACCTGGTTCTTTAGGTTCGTTCTGATGACCTTGGCAGCGCTGTGATTTTGGAACACCTTTGAGAGCAATCTCAATATGGTTTCCGCATCCTGACCAGGTTGGCTTATTGCACTTCCGACATGTTGTCTTGTGGCACATTTTCTTCTCTTTTCTTATCTCTATAGATCGTAATCAGTGAACTGCTGCTGGTGAATTTGAATACGTCAGATATCCACCATCGAGATTTGTTGCGTTAAATCCAAGCTCTGTGAGCAACATGGTTGCTGTGTGTCCGCGTTGTCCGACCTGGCAATTAACAAGAATTGGTGAAGCGGTAATTTCTGAGGTCCGATCTCGAATTTCATCGACCGGAATATTGATAGCTCCCGGAATTGTTCCTCGGCTGTATTCACTTGGAGAACGAACATCGATTAACTGGTAGCCAGCTTCTCGAAGTTGCTGAGTTTGATTCCATTGCGCTGTCTTTAGAAGTCCGCTCATCATATTTTCGGCGATATAGCCGAGCATATTGACCGGATCCTTTGCTGATCCAAATGGTGGTGCATATGCGAGTTCGAGATCTGCAAGTTCAGGAGCGGTGATTCCGCCACGAATTGCAGTTGCAACGACATCGATGCGTTTATCGACTCCATCAAGACCCACACCTTGTGCGCCCAGAATCTCGCCAGTTGTTGGATCAAAGATCAATTTAAGGGCAATCTGTTTTGCATCTGGATAGTAGCCAGCATGATTATTCGGATGGGTATGAATGACCATATGGGGGCGACCGGCTGCGATAAGTCTCTTTTCATTCCATCCAGTCGCTGCAATCATCAAATCAAAGACCTTCACAATTGCTGTTCCAATTGTTTTCATGGGGCGAACTTCTCTGCCAGCAATATGGTCAGCTACAACTCGTCCATGACGGTTTGCTAAATTAGCTAGCGGAACAAGAGTTGCTGAACCATCAAGTGCATCAGTCTTCTCGGCCGCATCGCCCACTGCATAGATATCGAGATTGCTCGTGCGATTGAAATCATCTACTTCAATTCCACCGCGCGAACCTATTGATAGGCCTGCAGCTTTTGCGAGTGATGTATCTGGCCTGACACCGATTGCCATGATGACAATCTCTGCGTCTAGAACAGTTCCATCGGAGAGAATTACGCTATCGGCTGTAACTTCGGTTGCACTTACACCCAGGTGCAAGTTCACTCCGTGTGTGCGCATCTCTCGAGCAACGAAAGTTGCCATCTCGGGATCTAGTGGAGCAAGTACCTGTGGCGCAGCTTCTACAACAGTTGTTGGGATGCCCTTATGAATGAGATTTTCCGCAATCTCTACACCGATAAAGCCACCGCCGATTACAACAGCGCTTTCGGGAGTCTTATTTACCGCAAATGCGATCTGCTCAACATCTTCAACGGTGCGCAGAGTCATCGCCCGTTCGATTCCAGGAATCGGCGGGACGATTGGTGAAGCACCTGGACTAAGAATTAGCTTGTCATAGGTGAGCTCACTCTCAGTGTTATCTGCCCAATTCTTTACCTTGATTGACTTTGCGAGCGGATCAATCGATAGGACCTCAGAAGAGATGCGAACATCTAGGCGAAAACGTGCATGCAGTGAATCAGGAGTCTGCAACAAGAGTGCATCCTCTTCTTCAATGATTCCCCCAACAAAGTATGGAAGGCCGCAATTGGCATAACTCACATGCCCGCTCTTTTCAAAGACGATAATCTCAGCGTCGGCATCAAGGCGACGCATGCGGGTTGCCGCTGACATGCCGCCAGCGACTCCCCCGATAATAACTATTCGCATTACAGAGTCACCACTGGCAGACCAGCATTTGTCCAACTAGCGATTCCCTGATCGAGATTAAAGAGCTTTGTGAAGCCACCCTCGGTCATGGTTTCGACGGCAATACGAGATCGGCGTCCGCTCTGGCAATAAATTGCATAAGCTTTCGACGGATCAAGTGACTTAATTTCATTTTCAAAAGTCATGCCCTCGACATCAATGTTGATTGCGCCTTCAATATGACCGGCAGCGAATTCCCCTGCTGTACGCACGTCCAGAAGAATTACGCCTGGCTCTTGTGACTTAGCTTGGAAGTCTGTCGCGCTCAGGTCAGCTGAAGCTGAACCTCCGCATGCCGTAAGGGCAAAAGTTGTAGCTAGCAAGATGGCAATTAGTTTCTTCATTTTCGTTTCCTTTGTTAGGCAAGGCTCAAGAACAGCTTCTGAAGCTTCTCTTGTACTTCTTCGCTGTTATTTCTGTTTTCCTCAATACATTCCTTCAAACTGGAAGAGATCAAGGTGAAAGCGGCTGTGGTGACCGCCTTATTTACTGCCGCCATCTGCGTCACAATCTCTTCGCAATTCCGGCCTTCTTCGATCATGCGGACAATCGCGCCCATTTGGCCATGGGCTCGCTTCAATCGTTTAGTGATTGCTTCTACCTGTGCTTCATCTTGCAACACATGTGTGGGTGACTTAGCCATTGTTATCTAGCACTTACAAATCTGATCGTCAGATAAGCCTTGGAGAGCTTCAGTGACATGCTCGCCACAACCTGACCAGGTGTACTTCTTGCAACGATCACAAGTAACTCTTGAACACATTTTTAATCCTCTTCTTCACTAGATTTCCATATACCCTAGGGGGTATGCAAGAATCATAGCAGAAGATAGTAGAGTGAGAGGAGTTGTTCTTACCCGATTACTTCTCTTCGAGAATGAGTGAGACTGAGTTGATGCACCAGCGCTGGTCCGTAGGAACGTCGTAGCCCTCGCCCTCGAATACATGGCCTAGGTGGGAATCGCACTTGCCGCATCGCACCTCAGTGCGGATGCGTGGTGCCAGTGAGCGATCTTCAATCAACGTAACTGAATCATCGGCAGTCGGGGCATAGAAAGATGGCCATCCGCATCCTGAGTGAAACTTTGTCTCAGATTTAAAGAGCTCATTTCCGCAGGCCTTGCAGCGATAAGAGCCAACCTTGTCGCTATCGGTGTATTCACCGGTAAAGGGACGCTCGGTAGCACCGTTGCGAAGGACTTCGTATGAAAGTGAATCAAGGGAGGACTTGAGAGCAGCCTCATCTAGGTTTGCAGGGTTCGAAATCTCTGACATGGCGCTAGGGTATCGCATGCCGATTTCTGCGCACCTTTTTACCGAAGATATCAAGCGCCCTGCCCTGGTCTTGGTTCATGGCCTAGGTTCGGCAGGCAGTATTTGGAAGAGTCTTATTCCTCAACTCACAAAAGATTTCTCAGTCTTCGCCGTTGACCTTCCGGGACATGGCCTTGCAGGGCTGCACGAAAATGAAGCGGTCGATCCAGAATCACTTGCGCGGGCAATTGTCGAAGAAGTTTCGACCACCCATGATGTAACAGAGATGCATGTGGCGGGAAATTCTCTTGGCGGTTGGATTGCTCTCGAAATGGGAGCAATCGCACCGGATAAAGTAAAGAGCGTTACAGCTCTGGCGCCTGCTGGGCTATGGCATGAAGGCCCAGTGTCGAAACTTCCGCCAAGTTTCTTTGATGCTCGGCTATTGGCAAAAGTTACTCAATACTTTATGCGTATTGCCTATCACCTGCCTCCACTCAAGGCGATTGGTTACAAGAAAATTACTCACCTCTGGCGCGAGCTCAGCTTTGAATCCTGCCGCGACTCTGTCATGGCAATGGCTAATTCAAAGGGATATATGCCGTTATGGAATGGGCTACGCGGACGCAAATTCGATTCAACAATCCCTGAAAATGTAAATGTCTCAATAGTTTTCGGAGATTACGACTTGACCCTGCCAGAGGAAATCGCGCAGCACAGAAACGTTGCACCCGATCACTCAGATTGGATTGTCGTTGATAATTGCGCACACGTAATCATGTGGAACTACCCCGACTTAACCGTGAACTTTATTAAGAAGACCGCCCGAATCTAAGACTAGATTCCCTTGCCTTTATCGAACTTCTTGGGGCTTGGACCTGGCTCATCTTCACTTGCAGGTGCTTTGGAAACAATTTTTTCCAAAAAGAGTAAGTCTTGTGCGGGGATTGGCCCGGTGAAGTCAGCTCTCACGACGACATCCATTGGAAGTTTGGATGTCTCTGCATAGGTATGGAGTTGGCGGTCGTCAACGCCGTGCACCTTCTCTTTAAAACGCTCTGGAACAATCATAAAAGTCTTATAACGAGATTGATGGTCAGCCATTTTGCCTGAATCAGAGAGCGAGAAGACGCTCAGTGGTGTTTTCGGTTTTCCTTGAATAGGAACTGCAAAGGAAAGGAATTCATCCCAAGGCGTCATATCTGTATCTTCGTCATCCCCTGCCTCGGGTCGATCGGTCAAAATTTCCTTTTTTCGAATTTCATTTACTGGAGGGCGAGACTTCGTAATCGCCTCTCTCTGAACCTCTTTTATCAGCGGTAGAAGCTGGCGCCGACCGATGCTTTCGAGAATTGATTGTTCTTCAATGTTTGTACGAATCAAAGCACGGGGGCCATTTGGTGAGTACAAGATATCTTTATCCAGCGTTTCCACATTGAGTCGATCCTTAGGGAAACCCAGAGATTCTCGAATGACATCAACTTGATCTGCAAAGACCTTTGCACGCCAACCGCGCGACATAAATCTCTCGGCAGCATAGCGTTGCATTCCTATCATGGCAGGCCCATCACCCTCATGCGCTTGCGAAATTCGAAGTGAGTTAGGCAGCGATGCTTCATTGAGGTCGCCAATAGAAGATTCAAACCATTCTTTTCGAATGCGCCATGGATTTGTCAGTGAGTGTCCGAGAATCACAAGCCATTCGTTGACCTGAGGGTAGAGACTTTTCAGTCGACTCTGCTCGCTTCGTACCTGCTCCACGTTTCGCGAAACAACTTGAAGTTGCCATAAAGTCGTTATAACTTTTCTTTGATAAGTGCTCCATCCCCTGTAGTAGGCGATAAGTGCGCCTACTAGCAAGACTGAGTAGATGACAATCGCATATATCAAAATCACCTTCATCGATGGTTGGACATTGCCAAAGAATCTCTGAACATTTCGATTAGGAATTCGTGGAATCTTATAAATCAGGAAGGAAATCAGTGGAATAAGGAATGTCTGCCATGTCAGTTTGCGGTGAAAACTCTTACGAAGCTTCCCCATAGTGCCAGCCAGAGGAATAGTAAGAGACTCAACAGTTCTGTTGTATTGCGTGAGCAATCCATCTGCTTCTGCAATATTTCTTTGCATCACCGCAGAAGTCTTCGCAAGGAATGAATGATTGTTTCTCTGCTCCCACTCAGCCACGCTTTGCTGCAGATTCTCTAGCGCTGCAACTTCCTCGTAGGCTTCATCGCGCGCTTTATCTAGCTGCATGCGCCTCTCGTAACTAGATTGCGAGTTGGCCTCTGGCGCCACCTCGGTTGGAGGCTCAAGATAACCAATAGAGCTTGTGACAGTCTCTAGGTTTCCTAGTGCTTCAATTTCATCGACTGTAATCACCAGATGATCGGATGGAGCCGCAGCCGCCGCTTCTGTTGCGCCAGGTCGCTCTTGACCACAAATAACACAGTATTTAAACTCGGCACCAATTTCGTGACCGTTGATACAAAATCCGCTAGACATCAGAAATTTCCCCCCTGCATCTGCGCTAATTCATTTTCGATTGTTTCAATACGTCTTCTTGTTGCGGTGACACCTTCACTCAATTTGCGCGCCATTGCACCTGAACCACTGGCCTCTGCCAATCTAATTTCACTCGCTCCTAACCGTGCATGGAGAATTTCTGGGACCGAAACAGTCTCAGCAGGGTTTGCGATAATCTGACCAGTTCGAGCGAAGACCGGAACTCGGCCTTCCTTGGGTTCGATTCCAAACTCATTAAGGTCAGAGCCATCAAGCATTCCAAAGACTAATCTGCGAATACTTGCCCATAACTTTGGCGTTGTCTTTGCTGAATTACCGCGAAGCGGTGCGCTCAATGAGTTACGAGCGGCAGATTGAACGCTCAAAATATCAACGAGTTTATTAGCCAGAATTCGATCCCGGGAATCCATTGGATCATTTTGATTGATTCCGACTTGAGCCAAACCTTCATTTCCTTGGAAAGTTGCTGTCATCTTTCGGCCGATTCCTCGACGGATGAAAACCCACATCCACCATGGAATCACCTTGAGTTTATCCCATGAGAATATCAAGAAAGATTTAATCTGAGTCCACTCATACCAGCTCTCTTGTGGCGGTGGAGCATCTGGGGCGGGCCGAGAAAAGCCAAGGACTCCGCCTTCAATACTGAACACTTGGGCAACCATTCCCTCGATGAATTGATCTACTAAATCATCGGAAATAAGTTCAGTGCCTGGAATTGCAATGCCAAGTTTTGAGTCATAAATATCGGTAGACGAACTTGAAATTCCATCAACGACCTTAGCTGCAACACGGCGTGAGAGCCCATCAGTGAGAATTGCATTAACAAATATGCGAGAGAGCCAGAAGTTTCCCTTTTTGGCATCCTCAAAATTAACTAATTCAAATGGGCTTACTTTTAAGCCATTCCAAATGCCAGCAGTTGTGGCCAAATGCATCAGTCCAAAGCGAGTGAACTTTTCGTCATCTCTTACAAGGCTATCCGCCGTCCATGGTGTTCGGCGATCTTCGGGTGATGCAATCACATGCATGTTCCATGGACCATTAAATGCTGGCTCAAATCCGCCAGAGTGGAGTTTTGTTGGTGCGACAACAAGATTGATTCGCAGTACTCGAGTTCCCTCTTGTCCCTCAACCGTTCCTGCCGAAACCATCGGTAGTGATTTAACAAGGTAATCCATCACTTCCTCGTACAGCTTGCCCTGCTTCACATCAACTTTGTGACCTGTGCGAAGCATATGAAAACCAACGATACGAACAACGCTGTATTCACGTTGCGCGAGCTCGTCAAATGCATCTAGAGAATAGGGCACAAAATCTTCATCTGCATTGAGACCTAGTTTCTCGACAAAAATTGAAAGAGGTTCGTCAACTTTTTGTACGACCATTGAAGGTGTCACTGCTAGAAAAGATCCCAATAATCCCTCTTTGGTCCACTCGAGAATAAGAGGCGCGAATTCCTTATAAAGTGCATCGGAGGGAAAGAGCACGACCGATATTGAGTCGCGCTTACTCTCATTCGCCATTTTAGATTCCGCTCTTCTTAGCGACTGCCTTAGTTGCTGCCTCTAGAATTTCAGAGAGAGCACTACGAAGTTCATGCTTGATTTCCCATGTGACTGTCGTATTTCGAGAATCTCTCTTATGGTCAAGATTCTCAACCTCATCGCGAAGCTCGTTTGAGAGCTCTTCAATGTGGGCAAGGACTTTCTCTCTTCTTTCGTCAAGTGATTCTTTGCCTGTTCCAGCACTTCCAGCACGTTCTTCATTAGGAGTCTTAGGGGTTCCACCGGATAATTTTCCATCGATGATCCATCTAAGAAGTTCTGAGTTTTGTCCACTCTTTATATCTCCCAAGTACATGAGTCGCTTATAAGCATCCAGCGGTGCCAGAGACCCTTCAGAGTTACACATAACAAGCGCGATGCTTAGAGATTGCAGGATTGCACCTGGATAATTATCCGCCTCAACCACGTCGCCGTGCATCAGAGGATAAGGAAATGAATCATAGGAAGATTCCCGTGGATTCCATATTTTTAGGTGTGGACCAAGATCCTGCTCATTGCTTTCGTTATCAAGCTGTCCAAGAATTCGAGCCACATACCATCCGCGTAACATTGCCCGTTTTTTAGCAGGCGAGGCGGGAACAGCTTCAAAGAGTGGGCGCGCACGACGCCACTTCATGAAATCTCTACGTGTTTCTAAATCTGCACGATGCTTTAACCAAGCTTCTGAAATCGGTTGAACTATCGAATTCATAACCACTGGCTGGAAAGGTGATTGCACCGAGAATACATCGATATTCTGGATTCCTTTTGCCGCAGAGTTGAAAAGACCTTCTGATGCTGCTCCATTCCACATTTTTTGATCATTGAGTACTCCCTCAGTGATTGCATATGCTTGAGAACCTTTATCAAATGGAACTGTACTCATAACCGAGTCGACTTGACCTAATTGGCGATTATGAACCTGCATTAGGAGAGCAGAGTTCAATTTCACTAAAGGTTCGGATGCTAGAAGTGAATCTTTAAACTGGCGCTTGAAAATTTGTTGACGTTCAATCAACAACGCGCGGTCTTCCATTTTTTCATCTAGGAAGCCAGCGATATCTTCATGTAGATATCTATAAAATTGAGAGCCTTTTCGTTGCATCCACGCCATTGCTCGAGTGAGGTAGTCCTGCGGATATGCACTGAACTCGAATCTTGCTGGTTGGTTTGATTGACTCTCGTCAATACGTGCAGCACGATCGAGTGGAATCCATTCCTTTGCTGTATCGATGAGTTGCCATGCAGATTCTGGTTCCAAGTCATCCAGGGCTAATTTACCCATCAGCACTTCGTCAATTACTACACGAAAAGCATAATCGCGGCTTTTGAAGGCGACCGATTGCGCAATTAGAGTGTCGAATTCTTCAGGATAAGTACTTGTCTCTATCAGAAGGAATTCGTTCGGCGCAGCTTTGAACTTTAGCGGAACCGTATCTTGATCCATCTTCGGCCAAGTCTCATATAGATTTTGCTTTGAACTGTCGCTCGATGAAACTTCAATCACTTTCAAGAGTGCAGACTCGGATGAGAATAGATGTTCACGAAGCGGTCTAATGAAATTAGCCACCATATCTTCCAAGAGAGACTCTGTAGTGGCTAGCAACTCGGCCTCTAAGAGATAGTAAAAGCAGTTTCGAGCGATTTCAATTGCTGAGGAAACTGCAGGGTTATCCACCCTTACTGATTCTTGGCCTTGGACTGCTTGAAGCGCCGTCGCAATCGAGCCAGCGTGGCTATTTGCCCAACCTTGGTATTGATTCCTCTTTTTCGACAGTTCGCCTCTATGTGTCGTGAGGTCCTCTTCAAGCATTTTGAGCATCTCGACTGCAACTTTTATACCGAGCTGCGAAATAGCTCGTGAGGTTTCAGCCAGAATATTCTGCTTCTGGGTAGCGACAAATTCCTTCATCTTTGCCGAGCGAGCAATCTCCTCTTCACGAATCAAAGAAGACTTTGGATTTTGTGCGCTTTTCACTTGATACTTAGCAGTGATTGCTTCACCCCAAGCATTCACTGATTGACCGCCAGTTCGGGCAGAAACTCCTTCTTGAGCTTCAGAGAAAATTTCACTATAAAAGCGACCTAAAATTGCTTCACGCGCAGGGCGTACTGCAATTAAAATCTCATTTGTTTCGTCACTGTTATGCGAAAGATGGATGTCGCTAAGGAAATCAGGAAAATTCTGCTTCGCCTTTGCATCGATAATCTCATCTATATGGAATTTATCGTGGTCAGCTCCAACAGAGTGGGCATAAAGCATTTGATCAATTGACGAACGTGCAATGCGCTCACCGGCGTATTGTAGAAATTTGTCACGACCTAAAGAAACTCGTCCGAATCCCATAGATGCAAACGGTGGCGCTTGGTCTTCATCTTTAATCCCAGTTGCATCAGGTAGGACCATGGCGCCAACTCCGGCGGAGAAATTAGCCACGTTGTATGCCATTAACTTATCTTGAACTCTATCGTCGGTAATCCAAGTTGAAAGACTAGCCGCTACCGCCTTGTACACATCGGGCTGATCCTTAAAGTCGATTGTGTTATTTTCACGGCCAATTACAAAGTTGAAGCGAGGACCAATATGAATCTTTGGATCTTCACCTATCCCTGGAATATTGATTCCTTTAGCCTGATATAGATCTTTTGTGCTGTCTTCAAGATCAGTTGACCACATTCCTGACATTGCTTCTGCCATCGCACCAAGTGAGTTTGGCGCGATTAGATCAGGATCTCCGACGGACTTGAAGACATCCGGTGCGTAAAGAAGTGAAAAAATACTATGCACCCATTGAGCTGTCGGGGCAGCATTTTTGATTGCTTCAGTAACCTCAACGTACTGTCCAGCACCAGATCCGCCCGCGATTGATGAAACAACAATGACAATAGGGTCTTTAGAGGTTTGTCCCGCCTTATTGCCTAACAAGCTATTGATTGCAGCTAACTGCGACAGAGCACCGTCAGAAGTTAATCGGCCAATCGCTGTCGAAGCGGCTAATTTTACATCTGCCATTTTTGCCACTATCAGTGTGCGACCCACGCCGCGATATTTGCCAGCACCGAGCTCTACCGGAACAGTCACTTCGAATTTTGATGGAAGTGAGGCCTCAGTCTCTGTTAAAAATTTGTCTTTAACATTCTTGATGGCAGCACCATATGCCACGGTGTATGAAGTTCCGGTTGCAACCAAGTTGACATAATCTTCGGTCGGCAGAAATGGCGCAGGGAATTCCACACCATCCTGGGTCACCGGGCTATCAACATGCAGAAATTGCCACGCTGCCGGCCATTCTTCTTTCCACCCTGCTTGCTGAAGGCGAAGATCGAGAGCTTGTCGTACTGCGCGCAGGGTCTTTCCACCTGAACCGCCGACTCCTACCAATAGCACTGGACGTAACATTTCTTCTCCTTCGTAGTTTGATGCTTTTTCACTTCTTTATTTGACTTCTATTCAATTATTTAAAACTTGGGCGGTGGTGGAACCATCCCAGATGGCGGGGGTGGCGGTGGCGGGATAGTTCCCGAAATCGGTGGCGGTGGTGGCGGTGTTACGCCTTTCTTCTGTGGCTTTTCACCTGACACAATCGCTGTCACAGACTTTGGCAGTGCTGAGATTGCTCCCCAAATTCCAGGTGTTTGAACTGCTTTCATCACAACATCAACATGTTGATTAGGTTGCGACAATTTATTTCGCTTAAAGATTAAGAGAGTTCCTGGGATGGCAGTTGCGTAGGCGGTGTTGAGAAGATCTCCGTCTTTAATCTGAATTGCCCAGAATGTATCAATATTGCCCTTCATTGGCGCAACCTGCCCGGTTGCAAAACGCTTACGCAACATTGAAGTCGAAGGCACCATGGTTACCAAGCGATGTCCTGGCGTTGCAGCAACCTCAAACCATGGCGCACGAAGTACGTTAATTGATGTCTTCGCGCGCATTTCGCCAATTGGATCTTTATAGAAATTCGTATCACTTTGTTCAGGAATGAACCTAAAGTCCTCACCCTTTACCAACATTGGTGAGCCATCTGGAGCGGTGACGCCTTTGGTCGAGTGAATCAAAACAGGCAAAGTGGCTCGCTGGATCTTAGGACCAAAGGCAATCTTTGTAGTGATTCGATTTTGGATGTAGCTAAATGCCCAAGGAAGCGCAATACCAAGTAAGTAAAGCAAAATCTTAATCAGCCACTCTAGCTTTTTCTCCACGGTTGTATTGAATTCAACGGGGACATCGTCTTTGATGAAAGCATTGTTGTCGGAATCTGAGTACGAAGTCATCGGAAGATTTGCTTCGACTGAGCCTTCCCCTGTTTTAGTTGTGGTGGCTTCAATTATCAGTGACTTCGGTTCGTTCTCACCGACTGCCACACAGCCATCTGCTGGAAGATCCTTGATTGTGTAGGTAAATCTACGATCATCTTTAAGTTCGTCAGAAGTTGTTTCCACACCATTGTTGTTGCCGGTTTCAAAACAAACCCGACCACTTCCTTGAGATGGACCAATTATTTTGATTTCTCCCTGACCGCTTTTAAGTTCAACCAAATCACCAATTTTTACTGGGACTTGCTCAAGGGTTGGGTAATTACTGCGATCGGGAATATCGATTACCACGGTAACGCTTATTGGCTTAAGCACTGTGCCGCCAGTAGTGGTTAGCGGCATTGTCAGTCGTAACTCAAGTTGCGTTTCACCTGGCAGCGGACGGAAATTATCAAGAGTAAATCTGCCGCCATTGGTTGGAGTAACTTCAGCAAGTGATTCAGGTTTTCCATCACTCTTAATGATTTTTATAGTGACAGGAGCTTGGTTGTAGGCAGACAAATCCACTTTTTGAATCTTACTTGATGTGATGATATTTCCTGAGAGTGTTCCATTTTCACCAGCAACAAAACCACTTCTATTGATGCGCACATCTAATCCACTGAAAAGAAAGAGTTTATTCCTAGAGTTCTTATCAAAAGCAAATTCCCACTTGCCGAATTCTAGTGCGCCAACTTCAACTTTAATTGTGGTAATTAGGCCAGCGCGTCTAACATCAACACCAGCAGAACCTTCTGAATAGCTCTCACCACTTGGGCCAATTAGCGTCCATTCGCGTGTTGTACTCACCAATTGAAACTTGCGAACGCCTTTATCGATAGTAAAGCGAGTTGGATTACCTGGTGAAAGAGCGCCTTCATTTCCACCTTGTGTTGCAGCGGTCAAAACCATAAATTGCAGAGCAAGTGATACTGGATCTGTTGCGATAAGCACTGCGCCGGCAGATTGGTTTGCTGGAATTGGCACGACGCCGCAGGTCCGATTATCTTGTGGGATGCCATCTATTGATGCGTTATCCAAAGAACCTTCAACCAAGGGGAACATATGCGACATTCCATTGACGGTCTCTTCTCGCTTGGTGCTATCCATCTGATCGAGCTGAGCATCATTTTTTAGCAGAACACCGAAAACTGAAACCTGGTTCTGTCGAAGTGCAGGCATCACATCGTTACAGAGTTCATTCACTGCATTATCAGTACGATCCTGACTGAAGTTATGGGGGGCTGAATAACCGCTTCCGTTCTGTAGCCATATCCCGCCATCAGTCAGCCAAATCAAAGCCTGACAGCCATTTGAGATTCGCTTCTGGCCCTCAAGATCACTCCGAGCTCTTTCTAGTCCTGCCAGCCAATCCGTGTTGAAATCGCTCTTGCGGGATGGTTTCTTAATCTCTGCGCTGAGCGCGTTAGCTTTTGAATCGATTGTTGAGGGATTTACTTCGCTCCACTTGGCCCAGTTATCGACGCCATCACCGAAGAATGTCACTGCATAGTTAACCGTGACATCACTCTCGAAATCTCCTAGAGCGCTGAGGCTGCCAGCAAGAATCCCCGCGCGGTCATCGTTCTTATCCGTAAGCTTGAGAGATCCAGATTGATCAATGAGGTAGTAAACATCAAGCACTTTCTTTGTGCTGATGCATCGAGTCAAATCTTCAAATGCGCGATTTCCGGTATCTGATAATTCATCGTGGTTGCTGGCTGAGCTCACAGACGGAAATATTGAAAGAAAAATTGCAACCAGGAAAGCGTAAACCGCAAGACGCTTACTCATCAGAGATCCGCCACCCATGCGGCAATAGTTGTTGCAATTCCATTAATGTGAGGAATCGAAATCAGTAGAGCGAGCGCAGAGAGTGCGCGCAAAAATAATGAATACTTCCGGTTTTCCAAGAAATAGAGATCCGTGGTCGCCTTACGTCGTTGCTGAACTGAATCTAGACCCGCACAAATTATGACGAGAAATGGAGTAAGTAGGTATCCGAGTAAGTTAACCCAGGTAGAAATATTTCGGAAAAACAGCGTTAAAAATAAGCTTGCGACTGTTGCAACGAGCGCGATGATGAGCGGAAGAATCGAAGCTCGCACATAATCTTCTGCGTGTATCTTCGTTGTCGCTGTTGTTCCACCGAAACCACTCGGAATCGGTGGGGGTTTCATTACTCCGCCACTCTTTGGCGTGCCTGGAATAGGCGGAGGAAGGGTGCTCATGTGGCGCTCTCCTCCCCTTTCAACAAAGTCGCATTTGTGACCTTCGTGCGTTTTGCAAGGGTACTGAGAGCTTCCTGAGCGCGACAAGTGGGCTAGGCGTCAGATAAGTCAATGACTAGTCATAGTTGCTTCAGCGCTGGGAATAGTG
>CAESAK010000002.1_pt1 | contig 19896 bp, 16 predicted proteins | sample 7263581 | NCBI WGS metagenome assembly CAESAK01 (sample SAMEA6814088, study PRJEB35770) | uncultured Candidatus Planktophila sp. | biome: Freshwater; feature: Freshwater reservoir; material: water | place: Czech Republic | collected 2017-05-23 | depth 30m m | reverse complement strand
CCTGACTTAAGAAGTTCCTTTGATGAACGAATACGTGAAAGGTTAAGACCGGCACCAGAACCGCCCTTAAAGATCATTCCTTCTTCGCGGTACCAGTTAAGGATTGAATCCATTGTGTCGTCAACTGACAAGATGAAGCATGCAGATACCTGCTGAGGCGCTGCTGTTCCAACGTTGAACCACACTGGTGAGTTAAATGAGAATGTTTGGTGCATGAGCATATGTGTGAGCTCGTGTTCGAAAATTGTTGCATCCGCTTCAGTTGCGAAGTAACCGTTCTCGCGGCCAGCCTTTGTATATGTAAGGACTACGCGATCGATTACCTGCTTGAGTGACCACTCACGGTTTTCGGCACCGACTGCTCCACGGAAGTACTTTGTTGTAACGATTGTCGAAGCGTTAACAGACCAGAAATCTGGATATTCGACGCCGCGTTGTTCGAAAACAACCTCGCCTGTCTTCCAGTTCTGCTGCACTACATCGCGGCGATCCCATGTGACCTCGTCATATGGATGGATGCCCTCGTTGGTGTAGATGCGCTCAATAGTTAAACCCTTGCCGCCTTTTACCTTTGAAGCTGGTCGGTTGATGACCGTATCTGACATGTTTATTTTTCCCGTCTTCTCTTAATGTTGTGGTTTCTGGTGTTAAAACAGTGCTGCTTATTCAGTTTTTTGGTGCAAGGAATCAATTAGCTCTTGGAGGAGCTACTCGTTAACTTGCTGGCGGAGGAAGGGGAATTACTAGTTGAATTACTATTTGAAGGTAGAGCACGGAGAAGTGCGATCTCACCTTCAAAATCTTCGAGGGAGGCAAAGTTACGGTACACAGAGGCGTATCGCAGGTAAGCAACCTCATCGAGTTCACGGAGTGGCGCAAGAATTGCCATACCGACCTCGTTTGCTTCGATCTCAGCTTGGCCAGTTGCGCGAAGAGCTTCCTCCACGCGTTGGGCTAGCAAGACCAAATCATCTTCATTTACTGGTCGACCCTGGCATGCCTTGCGGACACCGACGAGGACCTTCTCGCGACTAAATGGTTCGGTCGCACCTGATCGTTTAATAATGTTAAGGAGAGCAACTTCTTGAGTAGAAAATCGTTGGGAGCACTGTGGGCATTCGCGGCGACGGCGAATTTGTGTGCCATCTTCCACGGGGCGAGAATCGATCACCCGTGAATCATCGTGGCGACAAAATGGGCAGATCATCCGGCGTGTCCTTTCTCTAAATGCGTAAGTTTCCATCCAACTACATATAGTGGAGAATTGCGAAAGATACACTAGAAACACTACTAATGGAAGCTTTCGCTCTTTCAACCCCTACATCTAGTAGTAACTCTAAAGCATTTCTAGAGAGTTTCAAGGATGAGGCTCGCGACACGCCAAGAAAGAAGCCCTACGAAGCCCCTGCCTAGCCGGGCCATAGCTAAATCGGTGGAAATGGCCGAAAATCGGGGCGCGAGACAGGAAATCGTTATCAAAAACTCACAGATTCGCGAGGCAATTTGAGTACGGTTTCGTAATGCACATTGCAGAGAATGAAATTGCCCATCATTTCAAGGGTGAAAGCCCAATTCAGACTCTGAAATTTCTTCTCAGGGATCAGAAGAAGAACATTATTCTGGCGACAATCTTCTTCAGCATTAAGCACTCCCCCGCTTGGTTCATCCCTCTCATCACCGCCAACATGATCGATATCGTGGTTCAAAAGCGAACACTCCTCGAACTCTCCATCAATGCAGCTGCCCTCATCTTTGTAGTTCTGCAAAATTACCCCACCAATTTGCTCTACGTAAAATTCCTTGCGATTGCTATTCGAGATACAGAGAACAGAATCCGCTCAGCACTAGTTGTGCGAATGCAACAACTCTCATTTGGTTACTACCAAAAAACTAGCACCGGAGCACTTCAAACCAAGGTAGTTCGTGATGTTGAAAACATTGAGCAAATGTTGCGCCATCTATCTGATGGTGGATTAGCGGCAATCAATAGCCTTTTAGGGGCGCTCATCGTGACAGCGATCCGAGTTCCGAATTTTCTTATCTTCTTTATTCTCGTTACCCCAGCCGCCTCACTTGTGATTATTCGTTTGCGGCGATCTCTCAATGAATATAACGAGGACTTCAGAGGAGAAATCGAACGCATGTCTAGCAAGGTCAATGAAATGACTACCTTGCTTCACGTTACGCGCGCTCACGGTCTTGAACGACGCGCGATTAAAGGTATGAATAACTCCTTTGAAAGCGTCAGGGAAGCAGGGCTGAAGCTTGATCGCATTAACGGCAAATTCAACGCCGCTGCTTGGGTAACTTTTCAATTTGCAAACGTTTCATGCCTAGTCCTTGCGGCCGCGTGTGCTTTGACTGGAAAGTTTGGAGTTTCAGCAGGCGATGTAGTACTTCTGACCGCAAACTTTGGCGCGCTGATTGGTTCAGTAATTCTCCTTGCAAGCCTTGCCCCCGCTATCTCAAAGGGCTTTGCCTCAATTACCTCACTCGGTGAGATCCTTGAGTCTCCGGATATCGAAGAGAATCAGGGCAAGAAGAGCGTTGATGAAGTGAGCGGAAAAGTAGAGTTTAAGAACGTCTCATACACCTATCCGACAAATCACAAGCCTTCGATCAACCAAATAAGCCTTCTCGCAGAGCCAGGCAAGATGATTGCTTTAGTTGGACCATCAGGATCGGGAAAATCAACACTTATCAATTTGATTATCGGATTCTTGCGTCCTACCGAAGGCGTCATTGAGCTTGATGGAAAGAACAATCAGGGACTCGACCTGCGAACAATGCGGAGATTCCTATCTGTTGTCCCACAAGAATCAGTTTTATTTGATGGAACAATCGCTGAAAATATTGCATATGGACTCAATGATGTAAGCGTCTCTGAAATCGAAGATTCTCTACGAGATGCAAATGCCCTCGCATTTGTGAACAGCCTTCCTGCCGGTGTAGAGACAATTGTCGGCGAGCGCGGTGCACGACTGAGTGGTGGACAACGCCAGCGCCTTGCAATTGCTCGTGCATTGATTCGAAACCCAAAAATTCTGATTCTCGACGAAGCAACTTCTGCACTTGATTCAGAGTCTGAAAAGTTAATTCAGCAGGCGCTCAAAACTCTCATGCGCAATCGAACAACCTTTGTTGTCGCTCATCGACTCTCAACCATTAAAGAGGCGGATTTAATTCTGGTTCTCAATGAAGGCGTGATTGAAGAGTCAGGTACCCATGCAGATTTAGTGGCAGGCAATGGCCTTTACAGAAGACTTTACGATGCACAATCGTTTATTCCGGAGGAGTAAGAAGATGATGGAGGATATGTAATGCTCATAGGATCAAGTCGGGAAGAGCTTGAGAAAAGCCAAGCACCGAAGACGGCCAGGGAAGACTTCGCGCAATTTTGGCAGAACACTCTCGAGCAGAAGCTCCCTAAGGAAAATCAGCTCTCTCTAACGCCCTACTCAACGCCAATGAAAAATGTCTCGACGTGGGATGTGACTGTTGCGGGATATAACAATGATCCAATTCGTGGCTGGTTTCTCGAATCCGCAAGCGCTCCTGAGACATCTCCCTGCATCCTCTTATACGACGGATATGGGGGCGGACGCGGCTTGCCTCACGAATGGCTCTTCTGGGTTGCCGCCGGATATCGAGTTCTGGTGATGGATACCCGTGGCCAGGGTGGTGGTTATCGTCTCTCCGATACACCGGATGGCTCTTATCCGCGTCACTCTCACTCCCCTGGATTTATGACTCAAGGAATTCTTTCTCAGGAAGATTATTACTACAGACGAGTCTTTGTTGATGCCGTTGCCTTTGTGCGGGCGGCTCAGAATCTGCCAGGAGTCGATCCAACCCGAGTTATCGTCGCGGGAGGAAGTCAAGGTGGCGGGATTGCACTTGCTGCTGCATCACTCTCTAATGGAGTTTTTGCGGCAATGCCCGATGTTCCATTTCTCTGCTCTTTCCGCAGAGCAACTGAAATCGTAGATACATATCCGTATCACGAAATCACCACATACCTACGGGTTCATCGCGCTGAAGTAGAACAGGTTTTTCAAACGCTCTCGTACTTTGATGTTACGAATCTGGTCACGATGGCAACTGCCCCAGCGCTGGTTTCAATTGGATTGCACGACCCCATATGTCCCCCTGAAACAATCTTTGCGATGCGAAATCGATATGCCGGAAAAATTGATACCGAGGTGTACGAGTTCAATACCCACGAAGGCGGAAGTGTCGCGCATCAACTCGTGCAAGCTTCTTGGCTTGAAAAACTACTAGCAGAAAAGAGTTCTTGATGATTAATGCAGATCAAAACCTTGGCTACGGATTCAACGCGCAATGGGCATATTCACAGGGCCATATGGATGCAGCGCTGCCAGCAGATACTCGGATGCTCGATTTTATGGCGAAGTATGAATTCAAATTCTTAAGGCTGCCAACTGACTATAGGTTCTGGATTGACACCCTTGATGGGCCAGTGCACGAGTCATTCCTCAAACTCTTAGATTCATATATACACGAATCTATCTCTCGTGGAATTCACATTAGCTTAAACCTTCATAGAGCACCCGGATATTGCATCAATGGCTGGGAGTTAGAAGCAACGAATCTCTGGTCTGATGCAGAACCGCAAGCGACATTCCATCGACTTTGGTCAATTGTCGCTGAACGCTACAAAGGTAAGCACATGGATCTCTTGAGTTTTGATTTAGTCAATGAGCCACCTGCTGAAGGCCAGCGAGGCTTCACGAGAGAGATCCACTCCGCCGTGATTCGCTCAGTGACGGCAGCGATTCGCGAAATTGATCCTGAGAGAACGGTTGTAATTAATGGTCTCGCGGGTGGCCACTTGGCGATGCCTGAACTTGCGGATCTCGATGTTGTTCATAGCGGGCGCGGATATCAGCCGATGTTAGTGAGCCACTACAAGGCGGAGTGGTGGGATGGAAGCAAGGGAATGCCTATTCCGACTTATCCATGCACCTATGAAGGTAAGTATTGGGATCGCCAAGCGTTATGGGATTTCTATCAACCTTGGCGAGATGTGCAAGCCATGGGTCGCCCAGTGCACATCGGCGAATTCGGTTGCTACAAATATACGGATAACGATGTTGCACTCGCTTGGTTTGGCGATCTCTTTGATATCTATCGCGAATCTCGTTGGGGTTATTCGCTCTGGGAGTTTGATGGAAACTTTGGTATTGCAAACCACGGCCGCCCGAGAACAACGTATGAAAACTTTGAAGGGCTCAATATTGATAGAGCTCTGCTCGAGTTGATGTTGGAAAGTCGAGCATAAACTCTTATTTTAAAAGGTTGACAACGATGGAACTAAGTGGAAATCTGCGCCCTACAGAGAGGAGTCATTATGAATAAATGGAAATTTATCGTGCCATTGGCTTTAGCAAGCGTGGTCGGCATTGCTTACTTCACGGCAGGTCCGCGCGTGCCGATGGATGGCGACACTACCTCTGAGCTCGCATTGAGCGAGAAAGCCGATCAAGACACTCCTGAAGAAGTGCAGGGAGGATTCGGCACAGATATCGATTTAGGCAATGGGCTTATTCTCAATGTCACAGATCCGGCTACCTTCAATGCGAAAGATTTCGAATCACTCGGTGTCGAAGGATTGCCGATGATTATGGATATCACCGTCACCAATAAAGGCGCTAAAGATGCTGATATAGCTTCATTTTCCATCATCCAGAGCGCTTTTGATTCCGATGCCTCTCTGGCTTGCTTCGATGTTTTTGAAGAGGCATCTGGAGTTGTGGGTGTTCCCATGGATACAGTCATCCCTCCAACGAAGAGTGTTACCTTTAAATGGGCAATTGTTTGCCCAACGACAAAGGGCGATGGGCTGCACTTAACTTTTAGCGTTACAGGCGAAGAGCAGATCACTCTTGATTCCACAGTCAAGTAACCCGCACGAGTTCACCTGCATCACAACTAGGCGTGAAATGTCTCGCCTTGTCCTTTTTTACCTAAAAATGTCCTAATAGACTTTTTCATTGTTATCAAACTGTGCCTATGGATATCGTTGACAACGCTGTCATTACGGTGAAATCTACCCACAAGACGCAACGAGGTTCGTTTGCGTTACGACGAAGGAGTGATACGTGAAGCGAATAGGAGCAATAGCGGTAGCTATTTCCATGGTCGCTGGAGTTGCGATGAGCGCACCAGCGAACGCTGCAAAGCAGACACTCACCATCTGGGCAACCGGTGGCGATGCGGATGCGGCAGTAATGAAGGCAGCAGGTAAGGCATTTGAAGATGCTAACCCTGATGTCAAAGTCAACGTCCAGGCAATCTCATGGGGCGATGGTTATGCAAAGGTCTTGGCAGCAGCTGCTGCTAAGAAGGGTCCAGATATTTTCACTGGTGGCCTCTCATGGGGTATCTCAGCTGGAAACAAGGGTGCGCTTGCTGATCTTCGTACCCTCGGAGTAGCTAGCTACGTCCAGCCAAAGGTGCCTGCACAGATTTACAAGGCTCTCGTTGGATACAAGTCAACAAAGGTCTACGCAGTTCCTTTCGACCTTACATTGATGATGATGTTCTACGACAAAAACACAATGGCTAAGGCTGGCCTTACAGCTGCACCAAAGACTGTCGCTGAGTTCAATGCTGCTGCAGCAAAGCTCAAGGCAACTGAGGGTGTTACAACTCCTGTCTACAACGAATGGGGAAATGCTGACTGGCTCGGATACTTCTCATGGTTGTACTCAATGGGTGGTTCACTCTATGACGCGACCTGTAAGGTCACGATCAACAATGCTAAGGGCGTTGCAGCTCTTACCCAGTACAAGAAGCTCTACTCTGATTTCGGCGCACCAAAGCCTGGTGTAGCTGACTGGAGCATGAACGACAACATCAAGAAGGGTACTTACGGTATCGGCTTCTCTGGTAACTTCCAGGCAAGCGGCTACTACACCTACTTCAAGGACTACAAGGACTGGAGAGTTGCTCCAGTACCTGCCTCACCAGGATCAAAGAGCGTTGCATTTATTGGTGGCCGCGGAATCTCAGTAATGGGTTACGCATCTAAGTCACAGCAAGCACTCTCAGCTAAGTTCATCAAGACTCTCTACGACCGTAGCGTCGTTCGTCAGATGAACCTTGTCGGAGCTGCTCAGAATGCAATCTTCCTATCACCAGTGATCAGCAACGCTGACACTATTGATGCATATCCAGCATCTGTGCTTGCAACAATCAAGAGCCAGTTGAAGGATGCACAAGGTCCTCCAAACTGTAACGGTTGGGAAGATTCACAAGCTGGTGTAACAACTGCTCTACAGAGCTTCCTATTTGGATCAGCTACTGCTCAAGCGGCTCTTGATGAGGCTGCTGGCGTAATGAAGTCCAAGCTCTAAATAGCAATCCCCTAGGTGGGAGCGTGGGTAGGAATTAATTTCCTACCCACGCTCTTCTAGAGGCAAGTAATCCAAGATGAGAGGCAAAATAACTGTGACGCAACTTCTTGCGCGAAGAAAAGATGATGGAGTCAGTCGAAAGACTGGATTCAGACGCTTTAGCGAAGCTGGCATTGCGACCTACATAATGCTCGCGCCCTTTGCCATTCTCTTTATCGTATTTAGTATTTATCCAGTTCTTTCCAGTCTGCGCCTCTCATTTATGCGCTACAACGCAATCTGTAATCCGGATCAAGCCCCATGCGGAAGCGTTGGCTTCGGTAACTACACAACTTTGATTTTTAATGATGATCGCTTTCACAAAGCGCTCTCTAATACTGGACTCTATGTTATTGGCGCAGTTCTGCTAGGAATGCTCGCCTCGCTTGCATTGGCACTAGCCCTGCAAGAGGACACCAGGACCAATCGCGTACTGCGGGTAATTTTCTTCCTACCCTCAGTGACGTCAGGAATCGCTGTCGTCCTCGTATGGGGTTGGGTTTTCCGGGGTGATCAAGTAGGCCTACTGAATGCCTTCCTAAATATCTTCGGTATCGCTCCCATCGAATGGCTGGCTACAACCTGGATGGCTATCCCAATTTTGATTTTCATGTCGGTATGGGGCGGGGCTGGCTTTGGAATGATTTTATTCCTTGCTGGGCTTAACTCTATTCCAGCGATGTACTACGAGGCAGCGGTAATTGATGGAGCAGGTCCTCGCCAAAGATTTAGATACATCACATTGCCACTTCTGAGGCCCGTGATGGTCTACGTCGCAATCACCGGAATCATTGGCGCGTTTCAAATCTTTGAAGGCGTCTATCTACTCTTCCCTACCAGCGTTGGCTCTATTGGTGGGCTCCAAGATATGGCGCTGATGATTGTTCCTTATCTCTACGATGCAGGGTTCAATAAATTTAGATTGGGATATGCCTCTGCAATTGCGTGGATTCTCTTTGCAATTATCTTCGTTGTCAGCATGATTAACCTCAAAATTTCACGTTCTTTGGAGGATCTCAAGTGACCAAGGATCTCACCAAGGCCGAAACAAAGCGTAACGATAAGTTAATGGAGCGAAGCGGCGCATTCACCAATCCATTTGAATCCAAGTCCAAGGCCGCAAAACTCCGGCGTATTCCGTTGTACCTACTGACGGTGGTCATGATTGCTCCGTACTACTGGATGATTACCTCATCATTTAAGTCAGTAAAAGAACTACAGGAAGTTCCGCCAACGTTTTTCCCAAAGAAGTGGATTGCCGGAAACTACTACGATACAAATTACAACCCTGGCATGTTCCAACAAGATGTTTTGCAGGGATTGTTTCAAAGATATCCAGATTTAAAATTCGGATTCTTCAGATTTATTTTTAACAGTATCTTTGTCAATATCTCAATTACCGTGCTCACCCTTTTTATTGGCTCTCTCGCAGCTTATGTAGTCAGTAAGCATCGCTTTAAGGGTAAGAAAATTGTCTATCTCGTCGTTATTGGATCAATGATGATTCCATGGCAAGTGGGGCTGATTCCAGGATTCTTGCTGATGGATTCATTTGGTTGGCTCAATACATTCTGGGCCTACATCGTCCCGGCACTTCCGAAAGCCTTCATTGTCTTCTTCCTTACTCAGTACCTCTCTTCTATACCGGATGAACTCGTGGAGGCTGCCAGAATCGATGGCGCATCTGAATATACGATTTACTTCCGAATCATCTTGCCATTGCTCAAGCCAGCCTTGATTGCAATGATGATTTTTACTGCAATCGGCGAGTGGAATAACTTCTTGTGGCCGCTCATTATTACCACGAGTCAAGATATGGCAACTCTGCCGGTAGCTCTAGCCAACTTGAGAAACTCTGGCGCCGGAAATATTGGTACCCAGGGCATCATTATGGCTGCCTCACTAATTACAAGTATCCCAACAATTGCACTTTACTTTGCCACTCAAAAGCACTTTATTCGCGGAATCGCACTCTCTGGATTGAAATAATGTTTCACTCCACACGTTTTCCAATCAGATTGGCTGCGGTCATTTCGCTATTTGCGGCAACTTTGATTGCGCCAACACAAACACAAGCAGCCAGTACGCCACTCGTTGAAGTTGTCTCACTTGGCTCCCCCACCACTCCGGTCATTCTCTCGGTCAATGGCCTACCACAAGCCTCCAACAATTTTGACAGGGATCAAGCGCTCGTAACCGCGCGCTTGACTCGCCCAAATAGTTCAGTGATTTCTGTTGATGGTTACTGGTATCAGGAGTACAAACTTCAAAACATCAATGGAAACCGAAATATTATGAAGGTCGGTGAACCCCATTGGCGGATGGCTTTCTCATCCACTGTAGCCGGTCGTTACTCTCTAGAAATTCTTGCCATTATCAAGGGCGAGAAATACACAATGCCGCTGTACACAGTAGATACGAATTATTCAGTCATTCCCAAGATTAAGACTGAAGGCAAGTCCTTTAAACGTGGAGATTCGCCATTTATTCCAATCGCTTACAACATCGCGTGGGCTGGACGATTCGAAGAAGTCGAACGTTACGACCGATGGTTCTCGCAAGCTTCTAAAGCGGGAGTCAATGTTGCGCGAGTCTGGATGGCATCATGGTCGCTTGGGATTGAATGGACCGATACTGGTCTAGGTGATTACACAAAACGCCTCGATCGAGCATGGTTATTGGATCAAGTCTTTCTACTCGGCGCAAAATATGGCATAGGAATTAATCTCGTCTTTATCAACCACGGCGCTTTTAGTGTTTCCACAAATCCTGAGTGGTACTCAAATCCTTATTTCAAGGAGAATGGCGGGCCACTTGCATCTGCTGGCGAATTCGCCACAAGCGAAATTGCTTGGAAATATTGGGAGAGAAGATTGCGTTATCTTGTTGCGAGATACAGCGCATATCCATCACTGATGACCTGGGAATATTGGAATGAGGTTAACTACACTCCAATTGCGACTGGTGATTTGAAGAGTTGGATTGTTAAGTCAAATAAAGTTCTTGATGAGAGCGATGCCTATCGGACACTTCGGACCAACTCATGGTCCTCTGGCGCCAGTCTGGAAGATTGGAGCAATCTGGATTACGCAGTAACTCACGTGTATGACCCAAGTGATCCAATTAAGTCCCTAACAGTGCAAGCTGAAGCGCTGAGAGCTGCAGTCCCCAACAAACCAATTCTTGTTGGTGAAATGGGTTCGGGTACAGTCAGTGAAGATCCATTCTCCGATCCTCGTGGACTTCATCTTCATAACTCGCAATGGGCAGCAACATTCGTGGGATTCGCAGGTCCTGCCTCATATTGGTGGTGGGATAACTACATCGAACCGCTCGGCCTCTGGGGTCACACGAAAGGGCTCAACACTCTGACTAAGGGTCTTGATCCCGCTTCGATGCAGACCAGTCGCGTCTATGGACTTCCCTTAACATCAATTCTTACTCTTAACTCCTCAGAGACGGTAATTGGTTGGATACGACACAATAATTTTGATCGCTCCGCCAAGACCCAACTCTTGCTCGACGCAGCAATTGAGGCACTGAGAACAAAGAAGAAGATGAATACCAATTTCCCAGACCCAATTTCTAAAGGTGGCACGATTTTGGTACCGGTAGGTCAATCTGGCAGTTACAAAGTAACATTTATAAATTCATTTACCGGGGCTACAATCCGAGTGCAAACTATGAAGAGCGCTACTGCGACCTTGAAAATTTTGGTACCGAAATTCACAGGAGATATCGCTTTTAGAATTGACCGGGTGTAAGCAAAATGACTCTCAAAGATTTAAATCCAATGCCAGAGGCAGTAAATGTAATCGCCCATCCAACCCTCGCAGATGTGGCAGCAATATCGGGTGTTAGCATCAAAACTGCCTCACGAGTAATGAATGGCTCCACCCAAGTTTCGGGAGATACCGCGGATAGAGTTAAGAAGGCGGCAAATCTTGTCGGATACCGCTCCAATCGAATCGCTCGCGAACTCCGTGTCGGCTCTCTCAGCAACCTTGTCGGAATGGTTATCTCAGATCTTTCAAACCCTTTCTATGCAGGATTAGCTGCAGGCGCCGAAGAACGTCTTGCCGAGGAAGGTCTTGACCTCATTCTTGCGACTGCGCGAGATGATGGAGAGCGAGAGCGAAATTTGATTGAATCCCTCTTGGAGCGTCGCGTCAGAGGCCTCATCATCGTTCCTTCTGGCGAGGATTACAGCCATCTTCATCAAGAGCGTAAACGTGGCTTCTCATTTGTCTTCGCAGACCGCGTAGCACCTTATCTCGACGCTGACTCAGTCACTGTAGATAACCGTGGCGGAATTACAGTCTGCCTTGATTATTTGCTCAGCCAGAATTGCAAAAAAATAGCGGTGATTGCCGACAACATAAGTATCTGGACCGCCTCTGAACGAGTCGAGGCATTTAAGCAAGCGATTTTAAGTCGAAGGGTTGACACCAAAAATACTCACATCGTTACCAACATCCACACATCTGAAGAAGCGGCGCAGGCAACGATGGCGCTGCTCAAAGCAAATCCAGATATTGACGGCATCATTGCAACAAATGATGTGATCGCCCTGGGTGTCGGACAGACAATAAGTGCAATCTCTCCTCAAGTTAAAGTTGTGAGCTTTGACCTCTTTGCCACCGCTAACTTGCTGGGCATAAAAACTCTCAACCATGACCCGCGCCGAATCGGCAGAGTTTCAGCAGAGTTACTTATTCGTAGATTTGAAAATCCTTTTGAAACTAACTACACCTCTGAGGTGCTAAAAATTGAACTCAATGATGCAACCCTCCCCCAGAAAGGTGCCGGAAAAAGTGACTAGGTATGCAATTGGCGTCGACATCGGAGCAACCAAAGTTGCTATCGCGACGGTCTCAGACGATTTTAGAGTGCTTCGTAAGCATGAAGTGAGCACCCAGGTAGCAAGCGGCGAGAGTCTCTGGAATAGCATCAGAGAAGTCGCAACCAGTTTCATCAACGAATCCACAGGAGAACTCTTAGGAATCGGAATCGGATCTGCAGCGCCTCTCGATGTGCGCACTGGTTGCCTCAGTCCTGTCAATATTCCAATCTGGAGAGACTTTCCAATTGTTAATCTCTTTAAAGAACTCTCTCAGGGTACTGACGTGATTTTGCATGGAGATGCTCTTGCTTTGGCACATGCTGAAAACAAGTTAGGTGCAGGTAAAGGTTTTAAGAACATGCTTGGCATGGTTGTCTCAACTGGGGTCGGTGGAGGCTTGATCATCGATGGAAAGATATTCACTGGCGACTCCGGAAATTCTTTCTTCATCGGTCACCACTCAATCAATTTTGAAGGTCGCCTCTGTGTCTGCGGCAGACGTGGTTGTTTAGAGGCTTACTCCAGCGGTCCACAAATGGTCGCTATTGCGCAAGAAAATGGCTGGAGCTCATCCGGTGACTCCTTTATCGATCTAGCGCAGTCCGCTCGCGACGGAGATGCCACCGCAATTGATGCCATCTCACAAGGTACTCATGCTCTGGCACGCGGAATCGTAAACATGGTGGGTTCATTGGATATCAACCATGTAGTAATTGGTGGTGGAGTAGTTCAATCAGGAGATATTTTCTGGAAACCACTTGAAAAACATATGAAGAACGAATCAAAGGCGATTGAGTTCCTCAAAGATGTTCAGCTACACAAAGCTGAACTTGAGAGAGATGCGGGCGTTCTAGGTGCGGCGCTTGCAATCCTAGGATAGGGAGAGGTATGGAACTCGAAAAATCAGATCGTCCTTGGGGGCGATATGAGGTTCTGCAGGAAAGTCAGAGTCATAAAGTTAAGTGCATTTGGGTCCTTCCAGGTAAACGCCTCTCTTACCAGCGCCACCAAAAGCGCGCAGAGCATTGGTTTATCGTCGCTGGTACCGCACTCGTAACGATTGATGGCGTTGATCGCACTCTAGGCGCGGGAGATACCGTTGATTTTGCAATTGGCGTCCTTCACCGAATCGCAAATATTGGAACTGATGAAGTTATTTTTGTTGAGGTACAAACGGGTACCTACTTTGGGGAAGACGATATCGAGCGAGTAGAGGATGACTTTGGAAGATGAGTAAAAACATAAAGAAAGATCTCCAAGGTTCTTGGACGCTCAAGCTCTCGCCACGTCCTGATGCATGGGATATCGCCCCTGTTGAGGATGGCCATAATGCATGGCGCAACGATCCAACGAAGATTATCCGTCGTGAAATACCACAATCTTTTCCCGCAATAGTTCCAGGATGTATCCACACTGATCTGATTGCCGCCGGATTTATTGATGACATCTCAATCAATGGAAAAGAGCAAGATCAATTCTGGATTTGGAAGAGCGATAGCAAGTACACCACAACTATCCCGCAGGATTCAACGCCTGGAGATAAGCACCTGATCTTCAATGGTCTAGATACGATTGCAACAATTTCAATTAATGGTGCTGTTCGCTTGCAGACAAAGAATATGCACCGTTCTTACCGGCTCGATATTACGCAAGATATTAAGGCTGGAGATATCGCCCTTGAGGTTGCATTTAAGGCCCCTCTGACAGATGCCGAAGATCATGTGAAGGAGTTAGGTCTCTACCCTCGCCCATACGACATGCCATATAACTATCAAAGAAAGATGGCATGTAGCTATGGATGGGATTGGGGTCCAATCACCATCTCCTCAGGAATCTGGAAGAAGATTGAAATCCACACTTTTTTCGGTGCATATTGTGACAACGTTGGCATAACTCCCACAGTCGAGAATGGAAAGCCAGCATTCTCACTCGATATCCCAATTATGGGCGAGAGTTCAGCGCTCTCAGGTGCAGTCAGAGTCCTCGATGCGAGCAATGGCACGTTAATTCACCAAAGCACGCTTGCCATTAAAGGCGATTCATTTAATGAGCATATTGACCTCCCCCAGGCAGAGATTTGGCACCCACGCGGAAGAGGCGCACAACCGCTCTACTTCATTGAATTCGATCTCATCGATGGCGATGACGCTGTACTTGAAACTCACCGTCGTCGGGTTGGCTTTAGAAAAGTTGAACTAGATACATCTGCCATTGATGGGGATCGCAATCTCTTTGCCATCAAAGTTAATGGTGAACGTCTTTGGATTCGTGGTGCGAACTGGATTCCTGATGACCCCTTCCCTACCCGAGTTTCAAAAGAGCGTTATCAACAACGCATCAGAGATATGCTCGAAGTAAATATCAACGGCATCCGTGTGTGGGGTGGCGGAATATATGAGTCTGAGTATTTCTATGACTTCTGCGATGAAGAAGGAATTGTTGTCTGGCAAGACTTCCTCTTTGCTTGTGCGGCTTACCCTGAGACCCCAGAAATGTTTGAAGAGGTCGAGGCAGAGGTAAAGGAGAACGTTCGCAGACTTTCATCTCATCCAAGTTTGGTGATGTGGTGTGGTGGCAATGAATGTATTGAAGGATTCCAGTATTGGGGATGGCAACCAGACCTTGCCGGTCGCCCTTGGGGAGATACCTTCTATCGCAAAACTATTCCAGATGCCCTCCGAACAATTGATACGACTCGTCCATATATTCCTGGCTCACCAATCTCAACTCACTCTGATGATGTCCGCAGCTTTGCCTCTGGCACCAATCACATCTGGGATGTATGGAACGAACTTGGATATGAACGTTATGAGCAATACCAGCCAGCCTTTGCAGCTGAATTCGGATTTAATGGTCCCGGCTCATGGGCGATGTTGACTCGTGCTATTGGAAAAGATGATCTCGATTCAACAACTCCTGAAGTTGCTTACTACCAACGCGCCTTCGATGGCATGACAAAAATTGCCGCTGGACTATCAAGAGAGTTTGCTAACCCACCCACATCAGGTCATGCCTGGTACTTCGCAGCGGCGTTGGACCAAGCACGTGCAGTGGAGATTGGTTTGAAGCACTTTAGAAGCCTCTACGAGACTTGTTCTGGCTCAATACTGTGGCAATTTAATGATATGTGGCCAGCGATTAGTTGGGCGGTCTTGGATCACACTGGATTCCGTAAGTTGGCTTGGCATGCAATGAAGGCCGCATATCGTCCAAGAACTTTGATTATCGGTCGAGTGGATCAAGGTGCAAACATCACTCTGCTCAACGATCATCATGAACCATGGAGTCCGCAAGTAGAGGTCTTCCTAATTAGCAAATCCGGTTTAGTTCTGCAGAAGCATTTACTCGAGGTGACTATCGATCGATACGGCGTCTATCGCACCCCTGCAGTAGATCTATTCCCCGAGATAGCTGATGGTCAGTTTGAAGGATTCATTCTGGCAACTTCACCTGAGGTACGCGTCTCACGACGCACAACTCTTAATCCAGCTGCTGCAGCTCCGGCTCACGAACTCAAGCACTTTGCGCGCATTGAAGGCGGCAAGTTGTTAGTGGATGTAACAGCTCGCACATATATACATGAGCTATCTATTCTTCCAGAGCTTATGTTCTTAGGCACACAAGTCGATTCACAATCTGTCTCACTTCTACCCGGTGAAAGTCATACATTTACGGTTACAGGAAATGAGAAAGATTTAGTGGAGATTGCAAGAAATGTCGAAGCAATTCTCTGGTCTCACAACAGAGTGGTAAACCCATCGTGAAGATTCGTATCGATGAAGTCGGCGCTAAGAACGACGGAACCACAAATAACGCGTCCATCATTCAAAGCGCTATAGATAAAGTCGCGGCATCCGGTGGTGGCCAAGTTGTGATTCCCAGTGGTGGCATCTATCTCAGCGGAAGCCTTGCTCTTAAGGCACACGTTGATCTTCATCTGGAAATCGGTGCAACCCTGCGAGCAAGTTCTGATTACGATGATTACACACCCGAGCACAACATTAAGAACCTGACGAATGGTGAGGTCGACGAGTTTGTCCTCCCCCAACGCGCCTTCATCTCGGGCTTTCGCGCCCACAGCGCCCGAATCTCAGGCGATGGCACCATTGATGGAAATGCTGATGGCTTTATTGCCGAGCGAGGCCAATACATTCACAAGATGCGCGGGCCTATAGGTGGCAAAGATCAATACTTGGAGCGACCATTCACCGTATTCCTGATTGAATCTGAGAACCTCATCTTGAGAGATTTCACCATTAAAGATCCTGCCTTCTGGGCGCTTCGAACAACTGGCTGCAATCATCTTCTGATTGATGGAATCCGAATCCTGACTGACTTAATGGTCCCTAATGCAGATGGCGTAGATATTGATCGATGCCAAGATGTTCGAATTGTTAATTCCGAATTCGTCACTGCAGATGATTGTATTTCGCTGAAGTCCTGCTCGCAGACTGCCCAATATGGGGATGTTGCTGACATCGTGATTGCAAATTGCATTTTCACATCAACTTCAGGTGCCATCACACTCGGCACCGAGTCTGTTGGTGATATCAAAAACGTCCTGGTTAATAACTGCATCGTCAAGAATTCTCATCGTGGCTTCGCCGTTCGCGCCCGCGAAGGCGGCACTATCTCAAATGTTCGGTTTTCAAACTCAATAGTTCAGACTCGAACCTTTAGTGATATGTGGTGGGGTCATGGCGAAGCGCTCCACGTTACCGCCTTCTCTTGGGATGATCCGGCCAAAGGCACGGATGGAAATATCGAACGAACCTACGAGGGATACGTCAAAGACATCGTCTTTGAAAACATTACCTGCACCACTGAAGCTGGAATTCTCAATTACGCAGCTCATCCCGGGCTGATTCAAGGTGTTGTTTATCGCAACGTCGATGTCTTCCTTGAGAAGAGTTCCAAATGGGATTCTCGAATAGATCTACGCCCCAATGGAATCGTCTCGGTATTACACCGCAAGCACAATGGTTTTGAAGTTGTTAATACAACTGACTTAACCCTTGATAACTGCAGAGTCATCTTCGACAGTACTTCTCGTGAGCAATATGGAGCTGCGATTTACCAAGAAGGCTCCATTAACTTTAGCTCCATCGACTTTACAGAACGGGTCAAGGAGAGCTAATTGCAAAATCTAGCCCAACGTAGAGCAGATATTCAGGGGCTAAGAGCTCTTGCAGTATCTCTCGTTGTGGCGGGCCACATCGCACCAGAAACTATTTCTGGTGGCTTCATTGGTGTGGATATTTTCTTTGTCATCTCAGGCTATGTAATCACACTACAAATGCTGAGATCACAGACAGAGAATAAAAGAAAGATTTTGCTTAATTTCTACGCTCGTCGAATTCTTAGAATCATCCCTAGTGCACTTCTGGTAATCCTCGCCACGATAGTTGCTGCTGATTACTATCTCGGTCCAGTGGTAGGTAACGATGCCCGATTAGATGCCGGATGGGCGAGTGTTTTCTTAAGTAATTTTCACTTTCACAACCTCTCACTCGATTACTTTGCAGCTGGCATAGAACGCTCTCCCCTGCAGCACTTCTGGTCTCTCTCTATTGAAGAGCAGTTCTACTTACTCTGGCCCATCCTCTTTCTATTCTTGGCACTCAAGAGTGGCTCGCAATTGGCTAGACGTATTTTTCTTTCGTTTCTTATTCTTACTTCACTCTCCTTTGCGCTAGTGCAATCAGAGATATCTAAAGCACCAATCTTCTTTCTTACGCACGTTCGTTTATGGGAGCTAGCAGTTGGCGCATTAATTGCCCTGCTTCCCGTAATCAAGATCGGCTTTAAATACCTTCAAGTTGTTGCAGTTCTCTATCTTTTCGTATCCGCATTCTTCGTCAATGAAAGCATGCAGTGGCCCAGATCCGCGGCAGTTCCTGTCATCTTTGTGACCGCCCTCTATCTTTATTGTGCAGATTCTGGCAGAGCTAATCCGCTCGGCCTCAAGCCATTTTCTTATCTGGGAGATCTCTCCTACTTGGTCTATCTCTGGCATTGGCCCATTTTGATAATAGTGGCGGCAATTTCGGCCGATTTTGGCGCTATAGAAATCGCAAAAGTGCTTTCATTAACCGTGGTTCTGAGTGTTTTAACCCACCATCTCTTTGAAAACCCAATTCGTTTCGCATCCGGATTGCGTACAAGGCCTGCTCTCACCGTCTTGCTTGGCGTTCTCACTATTTCAATTTCGTCACTAGTTCTATTCTCATCACATCAAATCTAAGGAGAGCGGTATGAAAAAGGCATTGGCATTCATCACAGCGGTGATTTTGGGATTGACCATGCAGCCAGCACTTGCTGCAACTTTAGATCAGCAAATTGCTGCCGAAGTTAAAAAAGCTACTCTCTTGCAAGCTCTTCCTAAAACGCTGAGTGCATCATTGATTAAGGCCCGCACAGATAAGAGCCCGTGGTTAGATCAAATCTGTTCAGTTGATTTTCCCTCAACCGATACCCCAGTGTGCGAGGGAGGCGATATATCATCCACACGAGTTGTGGTTCTCTATGGTGACTCGCATGCATCAATGTGGATGAGCGCTCTGGATGTAATTGGCAAGAAACAGAAATTCAAGGTTCGCCTCTTTGCAAAGCTTGCCTGTCCTTTAGTGAAAGCACCCATCTGGAGTTATCAACTCAACAAACCATTTAATGAATGCAATGAGTGGCAAGCAAAAGTGCTACCGCAGATTGCCGCACTCAAGCCAGAGATGATTATCGTTACCGATCAGTGGAAGCCTGCAGTCGTTGATGGTAAGCAATCTGATTTTGATACCCCATTTTTCTGGGGGAGGGAGTTCCCGATTGCAATGGCCGAGATTGCAACGTTGAGCAAAAAGGTCTTTGTCATTGGAAACAATCCAAGCCTTACTCAAGATCCGGTCTCATGTATCAGCCGTCCTCGTGCCAATCTAGCTCTCTGTTCTGCTGGACGCACCCAGGCCGATAATGCTCGCTACAACAAGATTGAGTCAGCGGCGGCGAAGAAAGTTGGCGCAACCTATATCGATACTGTGCGATGGGCCTGTACTGCGACTTTGTGCCCAGTGGTCATCAAGAACAAGATTGCCTACTTCGACCAGTGGCACTTTTCAGAGAGCTACGTGAAATACCTTCTGCCAGCTCTTGAGGCTAAATTAAAGTAAATTCTTGCCTGCGGTCTTAGTTAAGCGGAATACGGACCTTCTGGCCCGCCTGGAGATCTGCTGAGCCTAGGCTGTTGATTTCAACGATATCTGCCACCAAATCACGGGTATCACGCCCATCAGCGAGCGTGGAAGCGAGCGCCCAGAGGGTCTCGCCAGGTGCCACGGTCACGGTAATGAACTCAGCGGCAGCGCGTGGGGTTGGGGATGTCTGCGCCCCCGCATGCCCGCCAGCAACCGATGCCGCGACGATAGCGAGAGAAAGAACCACGAGGGTACGAGCTAAGCGACCACGGCGATTTAATCGCACGGACGGAAAGGTCGAAAAGCCTTGATTTAGACTGGTTATAGCGCTCATGGTCTTGCTCCTGCCATGTACTAACCTTGGGGAAGGTTTATCGAACATTTGTTCGATAAGAGAAAGATACCCCCCACCACCGACAAGTGCAAGAATAATTCGAACATATGTTTG
>CAESAK010000001.1_pt1 | contig 20243 bp, 19 predicted proteins | sample 7263581 | NCBI WGS metagenome assembly CAESAK01 (sample SAMEA6814088, study PRJEB35770) | uncultured Candidatus Planktophila sp. | biome: Freshwater; feature: Freshwater reservoir; material: water | place: Czech Republic | collected 2017-05-23 | depth 30m m | reverse complement strand
GATATGTGAGAGTAGCGCTGCTTTTCCTCCTGGACCTGCGCAGAGATCGAGAGTGCGCGGCGCAGAAGAGGTTGCAGTCGCGAAAATCTCGGTAACGACTTGAGAACCCTCATCTTGTACGCCTGCCAGGCGATGACGTATGAGCTCTAGTGAAGATGGAGCACCATCAAAGGTGGCACCGTATGGAGAAAATTCTGTGGCTATTGCTCCCACATCAAGTAGGTCTTGCTGCGTCGATGACCCTGGCCAAGAGACGAGAGTTGGTCTTGCTGCGGTGTTATTTGAGATGAGTTCGGCTTCGACACGGTCAAGATCTTTCAGTAAATCCAAGTAGGCCGAAACAATCCACTCCGGATGCGAGTGGCGAATAGCTAGTCGGGTGATGGGATCTGTGATCTCCTCGAGCGGCGCTAACCAATCTTCCAAGCTCTGTGCAGATGCTTTTCTCATGAGTGCGTTGATAAAACTGCCCTTTGACTCCCCCAGCCGCTTTCGTGCTACATCTACAGTCTCAGAGACAGCGGCATGCACTGGAGTACGCATCGAAAATATCTGATGAGCGCCTAGCCGAGCACAATCAACGATATCGCCATCAACCTCAACCCACGGCCGATCACTTATCTGAGCGAATATATAGTCGTAAAGACCTTGCATACGAAGGGTTCCGTAGACCAGCTCTGTTGTGAATGCTCTATCTCGCTCATCGAGCGAAGAATCTGCAAGGGCTTGTGGCAAGAGAAGATTTGAGTAACCTCCGTTGCGATTAACTTCTGTGATGATGTCAAAAGCAAGGAGTCGAGATGCACCTGGACGAGGCTTTGTGAACTTCTTATCGTTACTCACAACGCTGCCCGCTCTCAAGTCGCGCTCCATTGGCCCACGAAATGGCGCTCAGCTCTGACTTTCCAGCTGGAGTAATGAAACCAATCTCTAGCGCAGTCGAACCAGTGCCGATAAGTACCTTCTTATCGCGGACTTGAATTTCACCAGGTGGTAATTTGACTTCAGTAATGCGGGGAGCAGATATCTTGTGCATGACTCCTCTGATTGTCGTCCAGGCTCCAGGATTTGAGGTGAAGGCACGTATCTTTGCTGAAACTATCTCTGCCTCATTGTTCCACGCAATCTCGCCTTCCTCACGCGATAACTTTGCTGCCTTGGTGGCGCCTTTTCCAACTTGAGGTGTCGGAAGAAACCCATTTTCAATCTTTTCAAGCGCATCTGCAATCGCAACGACGCCAAGATCTGCTAGCTCATTGAGTAATTCATCACTCGTTATATCGGTATCCAATGCGAAACGGTGGATACAGTAGATGGGACCTGTATCCATTCCACGATCTAGTTTGAATACTGTTACGCCAGTAACCGCGTCGCCTGCCTCAATCGCCCGCTGCACCGGAGCTGCGCCTCTCCAGCGCGGAAGAATAGAGAAATGTAAATTGAGAAAACCTTGCTTGACCATCGAAAGCACTTCAGGAGGAAGCAAAATTCCATAACCGATTGTGACCACGAGATCAACATCGCCGAGATGAGGGCTCATCTCGAGCGCGTTCTCTGGTCGCACAAGTTCTATCTCCTTCTCTTGTGCCCATACTGAGACCGGCGTAGGGGTGAGGACTCGTCCTCTTCCTGATGCACGATCGGGCTGAGAAAAAATCCGCACGAGAGAGTGAGATGACTCTAGGAGCATCTCTAGAGTTGGAATGGCGGCTTGCGGTGATGCAGCTACTGCAATACGCATTAATTGCGACCGAAGGGAGAATGCGGAGAGACCTTAATTATTGGCTCTGCACCAGTCGTTGTAGCTAAACCAAACCACTCAGATTCACGGATCGCTTTCATCGCCGACTTTCTATCGCTCTCGGATAATCGCTCTATAAAGAGAATTCCATCGAGATGATCGTTCTCATGCTGAAGCGCTCTAGCAAGTAACTCGGTTCCCTCAACAGTGATCGGTTCGCCATGCATGTTGAATCCCTTTGCAACGGCTCTCATTGCCCGAGGTGTCGGATAGACCAGCTCTGGGAAACTCAAGCAACCTTCGTCGCCCTCCTGCAGATCAACGCTGAGATCCAGCGATGGATTAACAAGATGCCCAAGTTCGCCATCGACATCCCAGACAAAGACTCGTAAAGGAACTCCGATTTGTGGAGCCGCAAGACCTGCTCCCGGCGCGTTCAGCATTGTTTCGGTCAGATCTCGGACAAGGAGTCGAAGCTCTTTATCGAAATCAACAACCTGAGAAGTCGGAGTTGTGAGCACCGGGTCACCGAAGTAACGGATCTCTTGAATCGACATGAGGCCAGTCTACCTAATGGGTGAGTGAATATGGGTCGATTCGCAGCGACGGCAACTTCTTCCTCGCTGCACTCCTCCGCCGAATGAACTCATGGATAGTCTCAACGAGTAAATCTGCCTCGGTCGAAGGAGCAGTGAGAATGAGCGATGCGCTATCTCCATCAATAATTGGTCCAAGCACTTTGCTCTCTCTTGGGATTCTAGATTCCTCCTGCGCTTTCAGAAGGGCACTTTTCAATCGCGAAACCTCATCTTTTGAACTTCCCAACACAACTGATCGAACATGTGGAGGTAATGACAGGGCACTTCTCTGTTCTAGTTCAGCTGAAATTGAAGGAGTGAACGACCACGAAGCAACTGCTGATGTAATGCTATGTCCCGAATCTTGTACACACATGAATTCTCCGGTCGGAGTTATCAACGAGGCGCTGCTGAAATAGAGCTCGCGCACTCTCTCCTCTGCCCGTAAATCGGGTTGTGACAAGAAACGATTTCCTTCGAGGACAACAACTAATTGATAACCACCGTCACACTCTGGTGCCATACCTGGCGTAGCGAGAACTATCTCGCCCGGATTCGCGGTAGCAATCGGGTGATCACTGGTTGAGAAACGAACCGGTGTATTGGGAAAGAGGCTGGCAACATCATGTAAATGACGCTCAATACCGCGGGAAAGCAGCGCTGGTGTTGGATTGGCACACCAAACGCATTTCCAGTTATCGGAAATTTCATTGCAATGGTTACAGAGAATCGGGGAGGAAAGTGAACGCTTCTCGTGTGCTCCCCCGCAGAGACAGCGAGAGACGCTCTTACAGTGTGAACATCGAATCGCCTGCGCATAACCTTTAAGCGGAACTATCATCAGTACCGCAGATTTCAGCAGAGCTCTGCGAACAATCGGGATGGCACGACTTGGCAATAATTCACCGAATGAAGCGGCAATGGAGTGGACTGCGACCTTAGCTTTAACTCGCTTAAGTTCGACATCTCCTCTTTCAATCAAGAGTGCAACCTCTAAGGACGGTGCAAAACCAATGAAGGTGAGATTAAACCTCTCAATGGTTGAGCGCATGAGAGCTACTTCTCGAGCATTCCACCCTGGAGAGCGCTGTTCGTAATAGTGCTGAGATCCCTCGTTGTAAATGAAAACGTTCCGCAGATTTGCGACAGGGGCAAAGATTGCAGAACGCGTTCCTAAAACTATTGTGGATGCCTTACTTTTGATTTGCATGAATGATCGATAACGCTCTGATTTGCTGAGCTCTGAATCGAGAATACTGGGAGAAATTCCCATCTTTGATAAATGACTTCTCACCGCTTCCAACTCACTCGAATCAGGAAAAATAGCGAGTACTCCACCCTCTTGTGCCGCAGTTCCAATCTTCTGCGCAATCAATTGTGAGCGATCTCGTGCTGGCGGTAATTGCAGAAACATCTTTGAACCTCGTATCGCAGGGGCTGGAGTTAGCTCTACCTCCTTCAACTCCTTATCCACTGACACTACTCGAGGAGGTACTGCGGATCGAATGATGTCAAAGGGATGTGCGGCATAGCGTTTAGCCACCGCGCTAATCAAAGAGATGATCTCTTGAGACACTAACGGCAAAGGTGCCGGATGAGAGGATATGGATTTGAGATTAGAAACACCCTCAGCTGATGAGCGAGCTATTACGAGAGCGCTCAACTCTTGTCCATTAAAAGGGACGAGAACCAGAGAGCCAACCTTGACTTGGTCATTGAGATTTCCCGGTACCAGGTATGAAAAGGTGTGATCTAAATGTGGAAGCGAGTTATCCACCCAGACCGTTGCTAGGCAATCATCACCAATCGGCGCAACGATAGCTCGAGCAGCAACCTCTGATTTCAGACGAAGGTTTTTACCGCTCATCAGAGACCTTGAGTCAGACTGAAATTCGTTACTTGACCGCCGCTTGCAGGGCGGCAACACGGTCTGTTCTCTCCCAGGTAAAGTCAGGAAGTTCTCTACCGAAGTGACCGTAAGCTGCTGTCTGCGAATAGATAGGACGGAGAAGATTGAGGTCTCTAATGATTGCCGCTGGTCGAAGATCAAAGACAGCTGTGACTGCGCTCTGAATCTTCTTTACATCAACAGTTTCAGTTCCGAAAGTTTCAACAAATACTCCCACCGGTTGCGCCTTGCCGATCGCATAGGCAACCTGGACCTCACAACGTCGCGCCAAGCCAGCTGCAACAACATTCTTCGCTACCCAACGCATCGCATACGCTGCGGATCTATCCACCTTCGAAGGATCTTTACCGGAGAATGCTCCACCTCCGTGACGAGCCATTCCACCATATGTATCAACAATAATCTTGCGCCCAGTCAATCCAGCATCACCCATCGGACCACCGACAACAAAGCGACCGGTCGGATTAATCAATGTCCGTAGGTCCTTGCGCGGAAGGTCAACGGTATTAAGGATTGGGTTAATGACATACTCAATGATTTCTGGAGTCAACTTGCCAGCAACGTCTACCTCTTCCGCATGTTGACTTGAGATAACGACAGTGTCGATTGCGACCGCCTTATCGCCGTCATATTCGATTGTGACCTGAGTCTTTCCATCTGGCCGAAGATAGGCGAGCTCGCCGCTTTTGCGAACCTTTGAGAGTTGCTGAGCTAGCTGGTGAGCAAGATAGATAGGTAGCGGCATGAGCTCTTTTGTATCATCACATGCATAACCAAACATTAAGCCTTGATCGCCTGCGCCTTGAAGGTCAAGCGGATCCACCGCTGCCGCAACACGATGTTCGAAAGCATCATCCACACCTTGAGCAATATCTGGAGACTGTTGACCGATTGAAATTGAAACACCGCAACTATTTCCATCGAAACCCTTCACGGAAGAGTCATAGCCAATTCCGATAACAGTATCTCGAACAATGCCCATTACATCGGCATAACCATTTGTCGTGACTTCTCCGGCAACATGAACTTGTCCTGTTGTAATTAGAGTTTCGACAGCAACACGACTAGCGGAATCCTGTGCTAACAGGGAATCCAAGATGGCATCTGAGATCTGATCTGCAATCTTATCTGGATGACCCTCGGTTACTGATTCTGAGGTAAATAGGCGCTTTGACATTTGATTATCCTAACTTATCCGAGAGCAAGAGAGCTTGATTGATGAGCTGATGAGCGAGTGAAATTTTTGAGATAGGAGCAGTGATTTCGAGAGCTGTTTCTGCGCCGAGTATCGAACCAAATGTCTGTTCTTCTCCAAAGATTGCGCCGTCAGATACATCATTGAGATATATGAGGTTCGCGCCCTTTCGCGCCATCTTCTCTCTCGCAAGTAAATGCGAATCATCTGCAGTTTCAGCGGCAAATGCCACAATTATTTGTCGCGGTGATTTCTTAAGTGCTAAGTTCGCAAGAAGATCAGGGTTCTGAGTGAGATGAATTTCTTTGAAGGAATCCTTCTTAATTTTCTCATGGGATAGATGCTCGGGCCGAGCGTCAGCAATTGCGGCAGCCATAAAGAGAATGTCACAATCTGAGAAATGACGTGAAAGTTCTGCCTGCATCTGCTCAGTGTTTTCGACATTAAATCTGGATATTTTAGAGGAGCTATCAATTTCGCAATTTGCAGCCACCAAAGTGACATCTGCTCCACGAGCAATCGCTGCTTCCGCAATCGCAATCCCCTGTTTGCCGCTCGATTTGTTGCCGATAAATCGAACTGGGTCTAACGCTTCTCGAGTTCCGCCCGCTGTTACCAGCACCTTCTTACCTACAAGATCCTGAGGCGCCAAAGTGTGTGTTGTGAAACGCTCAATGATTGCAGTAGTTTCAGGGAAGCGACCCTTGCCATGGTCTCCGCTCGTGAGTGCGCCAACGTCTGGCTGCATTACATCGAAACCGCGTTCGACAAGCTTGGCAACATTTTCTTGCGTTGCCTTATTGCTCCACATCGCAGGATGCATAGCAGGAACAATCAATATTGGAAATTCCGCAGCCAGAACAACATTGGTGAGTAAATCGTCAGCGCGACCAGCAGCGATCCGAGCGATGAGATCTGCTGTTGCTGGGGCGATAATTGCGCCACGAGCATGACGTGCTAACGAAACATGTCGAACCTGATCCACATCTTCAAAAACTGATGTTGTCGCCGATCTTGCCGATAGCGCTTCCCATGTTGCTTGACCAACAAAATTCAGCGATGAAGGTGTGGGAACTACAGTTACACCAAAACCTGAATCTTGAAGACGGCGAAGAAGATCGCAAGATTTGTAAGCGGCGATGCCTCCACCAACCCCGAGAATTATCTCGTGAGCAGGGGCAGACATAGGTGAAAAGTTGAGGTTATGCAGTTGGCTCTAGATTTTCGATAGTCAGAAGACCATCGTTAATCTCGCGTAGTGCAATCGAGAGCGGCTTCTCATGAACGTGGTGTTCTACAAGTGGGCCTACATAATCGAGTAAGCCTTCATTCTGCTGTGAGTAATAAGCGTTGATCTGACGCGCGCGCTTGGCCGCGTAGAGAACTAGGGCGTACTTAGAACCTGCCTTATCGAGAAGCTCGTCGATAGGTGGATGTGTAATTCCGTCGGCATGTCCGCTCATGGGGCTCTCCTTCTAACAAACCCTCACAGCAAGGGCCTTACGATGTTGCCAATCTTATCAGGCTTGCGACGACCTCTTCGACCCGGTCATTGATCAGGACAGTATCGAAATATGAGGCAGCAGCGAGCTCCTCTTGCGCCAAAGCCAATCGAGTCGCTCGTCGCTCTGGAGAGTCCGTCCCCCGCCCTTCTAGGCGTGATACCAGCTCCTCCCATGAAGGAGGCTCCAGGAACACCAATATGGCTTGCGGTAACTTCGCCTTAACTTGTTTCGCTCCATCTATCTCAATCTCCAACAGAACGCTGAGTCCAAAATCTAGTTTCTCTTGAACTGATTTGGCGGGCGTACCGTATCGATTTCCGGCAAATGCGGCCCACTCAAGAAACTCTCCATCTTCGATAGCTTTATCGAATCTCTCATTCGAATAGAAGAGGTAGTCGACGCCATCGACTTCATTAAATCGCGGTGGTCGCGTCGTGGCAGAGACACTTACCCAAAATTCTGGAACAGCTCGCAAAGCTTTTGCAACGGAGCTCTTTCCAACTCCTCCAGGCCCCGACAGTACAAAGAGCTTTCCACGATGGACGGATGGTTTCGAAAATTCAGCGAGAAGCGCGCTCATTTGAAGCTTTCCTAAACCTTGCAGCCGCCGCGTTGGAGAGATTGCGCTCTTCTCCATAAGTGCTTGCGCGCGAACTTTTCCATAGCCAGGAATCGACTCAAGGAGTTCAACAACGCGCATCTTTGCGACAACTTGATTCTTAGATGCAATTTCAATGACGCCAGAGAAAGAGAGCGAACCATCTCGTACTCGAGATTTAAGGGCGCTTCGCTCTTGTCGTGCCGCCTTCGCCGCTTCAAGTGCGCGAGAGCGATCCTGCGCTGACATGATTGGTGGTTGGGCCATGCCCAATTCTAACCGACCTGCAGCTCACTTAAGAAATAAATTGAATCGATGCCGCGATATCCCTGGCGGCCTTATTCATGGCCGTTGCTCCATCGCTCCATTTGCCGGTAATAGGTCTACCAATCACCACAAAATTTGCTCCTTGAGCGATAGCTGCCTCAGGCGTCATTGTGCGAACCTGATCATCAGCCAATTGCGAGGAGGCTGGTCTAACTCCTGGCGTGATAATCGTAATCTCATCACCGACCACTCTGCGAATAGCACCAATCTCTAACGGTGAGCAGACAATCGCTCGAGCGCCCGAAATCGTTGCTAACTGTGCCAGTGCAACAGCACTCTCTAAGGCGGGATTTGCGAAACCTACTGAGAACAAATCCTCCTCCGATAGTGATGTCAAAATAGTTACCGCAGTGATGTCTATATGAGGAGCTGCCGTTGCCGCAGCTGCAATCATCGCGCTGCCGCCACTTGCATGCACGGTGAGAAAACGTGGTGAAAGTCCAGCGATGGCAGAGGTCGCAGAGGAGACTGTATTGGGAATATCGTGGAGCTTAAGATCTAGGAAGATATCTACGCCGAATTCACTTTCAATCTCCCGCACTCCATCGGCGCCAAAGGTGAGAAAGAACTCCAAACCAAGTTTGTACACTGCAACGCTTTCACGAGTCGCATCTATCCAACGCTTCGCAACCTCTAGCTCGCGAGTATCTACTGCAAGGATAATCGGTGATGTCATCTCAACTCTTCTCATCTCTATGCGCATATCCAACTGCCTGCCTGAGTGAAGAAAATCCCTTAGCAGCAAGCAGTTCACCAAGTTCCCGTTGGATTGAGATTGCAGCTGTTGGATTTCCGAAGTTTGCTGTTCCGACAGATACTCCTGATGCTCCTGCCAAGATCATTTCGAAAGCGTCACGCCCACTTGCCACTCCCCCCATCCCTAATATAGGTAACTGGGGCAGCGCACTATGCACTTGATAAATTGCACGCACTGCAACAGGTCTAATCGCAGGACCGGATAGCCCGCCTGTCTTTCCGCCGAGATGTGGACGCATAGAATCTACATTGATCACCATTCCGAGAAGGGTATTAATCAAAGCGACTGCATCCGCTCCTGAATCTGACACTGCTTTTGCTACGCTGACGATATCGGTGACATCGGGGGTAAGTTTTGCAATTATGGGAATCTCTCCCCCGATAATCTTGCGTACGCTATCAATCACTCGCGCAGAAGTATCGCAATCAGTTGCAAATACAAGTCCACGATTTTCTACATTCGGGCAAGAGATATTGACTTCGATTGCGCTGATGCCACCCGTTGCTCTGATTTTGCGGGCTAGAACTGCAAATTCATCCGCCGTCTCACCAGCAATGGAGACAATAACCCGAGCGCCTTGCGATATTAACCAAGGAACATCATTGGCGAGAAATGCATCTATTCCTGGCCCTTGTAGACCGATCGAGTTGAGCATTCCCGAAGGAGTCTCTGCCATACGAGGGGTCGGACGACCATGTCGCGGTTTAGTCATTACAGATTTCGTTACAACTGCGCCGATATCTTTGAGTGGAAAGAATTGAGCAAGTTCTTTCCCGCTACTGGCACAGCCACTCGCTGTAAAAATAGGAGCGGGAAACCAAGCATTTCCGAGGGTTGTGGAGAGATCTACAGTCTTCATGCGAACTCCCCCGGATTCTTTCCTACAAGATCCCAACAGACTGTGGATCCATCCATCACCGGTCCATCGATACACGATCTCTTCATTGCAATTGAACCATCACTATCTCGCACTGGTAGCACGCAAGTCATGCATATGCCGATACCGCAGGCCATTGCTTCTTCAACCGCGCATTGGTGAATCACTCCGCGAGCATCTGCAATCTCAGTAATAGCCTTAAGCATCGCCATAGGGCCACATGAATAAATAATGTCTACGGCGCGATCTGTAATGATTTCATTGAGAGTTGAGGTTACGCGTCCTGTCTCTCCCATAGAGCCATCTTCCGTGATTATCTGCAGTGAGTTAACAGACCGTTTCCCCTCCATCGGTGCGTAGATCTTTGCGCCAGTACTTGCACCTAACAACATATCCACCCGCGAACCGCGTGACTTCAAGACATCAGCAAGACCGAAAAGTGGCGCAGAACCATATCCGCCGCCGATTAAAAGAACATTGACTGGCTCGGTAGGGATTCCAAAGGAAGTGCCGAGGGGTGTCACTACATCAAGTTCTACACCTTCGGCCTGCGAGCAGAGCCACTTGGAGCCTGAACCATGAGGCGCAACTATGAGCTCGATTGTGCCACCATATTGAGAGCTCTCAGACGTTCTCGAAATTGCAAACGCACGACGTAAAATCATTCGACTTGAATCTCCGCCGACGCTGATTGCAATGAAGTTACCTGGACGACAATCCTTAACTACATCACCCACACTGAGAATTATCTGGTGATATGCACCGATTCTCTTATTCGCAATGATTGTTGCCGTTAACTGAGTTGCTGATTTATTTATCGTGCTCATGCAAGCCACTCCTGTAAGGACTTGACATCGAGATCGCCCTTGCGCAGAACCTTTATACCTTCAACCGCTGCGCTAAAACCAGGCGTAGTTGTGATGATGGGAATATTCCTCTGAACCGCTGCAGTACGAATGGCCCAGCCATCGGCGCGAGTTCCGCGCCCAACCGGTGTATTGATGACGAGATCAATATCTCCTGCATTGAGAATATCTACAATAGTGGGCTCTCCGAGAGCGCCCTTTCCCTCTGAATTCTTACGCACCAACTGCGAAACGACCCCATGTTGGGCGAGAAATTCTGAAGTACCAGCAGTTGCTAACAATGTGAAACCCATGAGCGAGAGAGCTCGAGCCGATTCGATACCAAAGTTTTTATCTTTATCAGCTAAAGAGATAAAGACCGTGCCCGCTTTTGGCAGCGGACCGAATGAGCTGATCTGACTCTTTGCATAAGCGCCGCCAAATGTTTCGGAGATTCCCATAACTTCGCCGGTAGAACGCATCTCAGGTCCAAGAACCGCATCAACGCCACGACCATCGCTGCGTCTAAAACGGTTCCATGGAAGCACTGCCTCTTTAACGCTAATACCGCGCGGGATATATCGCTCGTCTCGAGGTAGCAATCCTTCATCTTGCAAGGACGCAATAGTTGAACCAACAGAGATCCGTGCCGCCGCCTTCGCCAGTGCAACTCCGGTTGACTTGCTCACAAATGGAACGGTGCGCGATGCACGAGGATTTGCTTCCAAAACATAGAGAACATTGTCGGCGACAGCGAACTGAATATTGATTAGGCCGCGAACCCCCACTCCCTCTGCTATAGCAGCAGTAGCTTCTCTGACTTGGCGACGCATATCTTCTGAGATTGTCATTGCCGGGAGCACGCAGGCTGAGTCACCCGAGTGAATTCCTGCCTCTTCGATGTGCTGCATGATTCCACCCAAGAACAATTCGTGGCCATCGTATAGTGCATCAACATCAAGCTCGATTGCCGCGTCTAAGAAACGATCTACCAAAACAGGATGATCGGGTGTGATTTCGGTGGCGCGCTCAATAAAGCTTGAGAGAGACGCGTCATCGTAGACAATCTCCATTCCTCGCCCGCCAAGTACAAAGGAAGGTCGGACCAATACTGGATAACCAATTCGGGACGCGATAGCGATTGCTTCACTTTCAGATGAAGCCATACCGAATTCGGGAGCAGTGAGATTGCACCTCTTTAATACATCTCCAAATGCTCCGCGCTCCTCGGCCAAGTTAATTGCCTCTGGACTTGTGCCTAGAATTGTGACACCAGCTGCCTTCAGTCCGGCCGCTAGTCCAAGCGGAGTCTGGCCACCGAGTTGTGTGATAACACCGAGAACTGGACCTGCAAGAGTTTCAGCATGAATAACTTCTAAGACATCTTCTAAGGTGAGTGGTTCAAAGTAAAGGCGATCACTAGTGTCGTAATCTGTTGAAACTGTTTCGGGATTACAGTTAATCATGATTGTTTCATAATCAGCCTCGCGCAATGTAAATGCGGCATGGACACATGAATAGTCGAACTCAATACCCTGGCCTATGCGGTTGGGACCAGAACCAAGAATGATCACCGCAGGACGGGTGCGAGGGCGAACTTCGCTCTCCTCTTCATAGCTCGAATAATGGTAGGGAGTATGAGCTTCAAACTCTGCTGCACATGTGTCGACAGTCTTGTAGACCGGATGTAGATCTAGGTGATGACGTGTTTTACGCACATCATCTTCAGAAATTCCACGAAGGTTGCCGATCTGACTATCTGAAAATCCGAATGATTTAGCGAACTTAAGAATTTCCAGGGAGAGCTCCCCAGGTAGGGCAATCTGCTCCGCCGCTGCATTAATTTCTTGAATCTGGTTGAGATACCAAGGATCAATCTTGGTCGATTCAAAGACGCTCTCCGCAGTTGCTCCCGCCCACAACGCTAGCTGAACTTGCTGAAGTCGATACTCGGTTGGGATCTTCATACTTTCTAGAAGAGTTGGGATGGATATCGCGCTCTTCTCCTGTGGGAATGTGAAGATAGCCTCCTTGCGCTCCAGAGAACGCAGAGCTTTCATAAGGGCTTCGGGAAATGATCGACCGATAGCCATCGCCTCGCCGACGCTCTTCATCGTTGTAGTCAATTTAGGGTCAGCATCTTGAAATTTCTCAAATGCGAAACGAGGGGCCTTCACGACGATGTAATCCAGTGTTGGTTCAAATGAGGCGGGCGTTACCTGCGTGATGTCGTTTTTGATTTCGTCGAGGGTATAGCCAATTGCAAGTTTTGTCGCAATCTTTGCTATCGGGAAACCGGTGGCCTTTGAGGCCAATGCGCTCGAACGAGAAACTCTGGGATTCATCTCAATCACAATAATGCGACCGTCCTCCGGATTGACGGCATATTGAATATTGCAACCACCAGTTTCAACGCCCACTTCTCGGATGATATTGATGGAGAGATTGCGTAATTTCTGATACTCAACATCTGTGAGGGTCAGCGCTGGTGCAACTGTGATTGAATCCCCCGTATGAACTCCCATCGGATCAACATTTTCGATTGAGCAGACAATGACGACGTTATCTACCTTGTCACGCATAACTTCGAGCTCGTACTCTTTCCAACCAATAATTGATTCCTCGATAAGAACTTCTGAGGTGGGTGAATGCCTGAGCCCGGCACCTGCAATCTGTCGCAAACTCTCTTCGTCAAATGCGATTCCTGAGCCGAGACCACCCATGGTAAATGATGGTCTAATGACGCAGGGATAGTTCAACTGCGCTGCTGCTAGCAGCACCTCTTCAATCGTGTGGCAGATAATTGACCTGGCAGAGCTGCCGCCTACCTTCTCTACAATCGCTCGGAATAGTTCACGATTCTCACCGCGTTGGATCGCCTGAACATCTGCACCGATAAGTTTTACATTATGGCGCGCGAGAATTCCGGCTTCGTGCATACCGATAGCTGCATTGAGGGCAGTTTGTCCGCCAAGAGTTGCAAGAACTGCATCGGGGCGTTCCTTAATAATTATCTTCTCGATAAATTCAGGGGTGATTGGTTCGATATATGTTGCATCAGCGAATTCTGGATCAGTCATGATTGTGGCAGGATTTGAATTAACGAGAATGACTCTGATTCCCTCGGCCTTGAGAACTCGGCACGCCTGTGTTCCAGAGTAATCAAACTCGCATGCCTGACCAATAACGATCGGTCCGGAACCTATGACAAGTACGCTCTTAATTGATGTGTCGAGAGCCATTAGAGATTCACCGCCTTTTGAGGATATTTCTCCATCACATCAATGAAGCGGTCAAAGAGATAGCTTGCATCATGCGGACCAGCTGCTGCTTCGGGATGATACTGAACACTAAAAGCGCCTCTTTCAAGGAGCTCTATTCCTTCAACCACTCCATCATTGAGACAGATGTGAGTAACTCGGCCACTTCCGAAGACGGTGGTGAAGACAGAATCGGTTGGAGCGCTGAGTGCGAAGCCGTGGTTATGAGCTGTGATTTCAACTTTTCCGTTGGTGCGATCAAGAACAGGTTGGTTGATACCACGATGGCCAAATTGCAGCTTATAGGTTTCGAATCCAAGTGCTCGTCCGAGAATCTGATGACCGAAACAAATTCCGAAAATTGGAATCTCTTCGATTAATATCTCGCGGACAAGAGCAACAGTCTCAACCATGGTTGCGGGATCCCCAGGTCCATTGGAGAGAAAGACGCCATCGGGCTTGTATTTCATAATATCTTCCAAGGTCGAGTTATACGGAAGCACATGAACCTCAATGCCACGCTCTGACATATTACGCGGGGTTGCAGCCTTTATTCCCAGGTCAAGTGCCACAACTGTAAATTTTTTCTCCCCTACAGCTGGAACGCAATACGCCTTCTCGGTGGAAACATCTTCGGAGAGGTTTGAGCCAGCCATCTGACTTTGCTTTCTTACCTCGACCACCATCTCTTCCCGGGTGAGATCGGTATCAGAGAAAATACCAACCCGCATCGCACCTCTATCGCGAAGGTGTCGAGTGATAGCACGAGTATCCACGCCAGAGATTCCGACAATAGATTGTTTCTTAAGTTCTGACTCGAGATCTCCGGTGCTTCGCCAATTGCTATGAAATGTGGATGGGTTTCTCACAACAAATCCGGATACCCAAAACTTCTTCGACTCGTTATCTTCCAGATTTACTCCGGTATTTCCAATATGTGGAGCGGTCATCACTACAACTTGGCGGTGATAACTCGGATCTGTGAGAGTTTCCTGATAACCGGTCATGCCGGTTTGAAACACTGCCTCGCCAAAGGTCTTTCCGGTAGCTCCCCAGGACCTTCCTTCGAAGATTCTTCCATCATCTAAAACGAAATATGCAATACTCATTATTTGCCGACCTTATGGGTTAGACGGCCATTAAAGAAGGTCGCCACTACCGCGCCGCTCAATTTCAATCCGTGAAAGGGCGTATTTTTGCTCTTCGAGGCAAGTGATGCTCGATCGACCTGCCAGGTATGGGTCGGATTAACAATTGCGATATGGGCTGGCTCCCCCACGGCAATCGGCCTTCCATGATTACCATAACCTGCGATCAACGCGGGAGCGGTGCTCATAACATCAACAGCACGACTCCAACTCATTCGACCCGAATGAATAAGTGTTGTGTAGAGGATGGGAAACGCTGTCTCTAGCCCCACCATGCCAAACGCTGCGCTCTGCCACTCGCACTCCTTGCTTTCCACTGGATGCGGTGCGTGATCTGTTGCGAGGACATCAATTGTTCCGTCGATAAGTGCGTCCTGAAGCGCAAGCACATCATCGGATGTTCGAAGTGGTGGATTTACTTTGAAAATCGGATCATAAGAGTTCGCGCTCTCATCGGTAAGTAGCAAGTGATGCGGCGTTACCTCTGCGCTGACGCGCATACCCTGAGACTTAGCCCAGCGGATTATCTCGACTCCTCCGCGAGTGGTGACATGACAGATGTGCAGACGCGCTCCCACTAAATTCGCTAGCAGAATATCGCGCGCAATAATTGATTCCTCCGCAACCGATGGCCAACCCTTCAACCCTAAGGTTGAGGAAACTACGCCTTCGTGCATTTGTGCACCTTCGGTCAAGCGAGGGTCTTGTGCATGTTGGGCGATAACTCCATCGAATTGCTTCACATATTCAAGAGCTCGTCTCATCACTAACGGATCTGAAACACAATTTCCATCATCACTGAACACCCTTACCTTCGCTTTCGAGTGTGCCATAGACGCAAGATCTGCTAACTCTCTTCCTTCGAGCCCTTTGGTGACCGCACCGATTGGAAAAACATCAACTAAGCCAACGCTTGCGCCGATTGCCGAAACTTGTTCAACTATTGCAGCTGAGTCGGCGACCGGCAAAGTATTTGCCATGGCGCTGACTGCAACATATCCACCACGAGCAGCCGCGAGTGATCCGGTAGCAATCGTTTCTGAGTTCTCTCTTCCCGGTTCACGCAGGTGAGTATGCAGGTCAACAAAACCAGAGAGTACAACTGCGCCAGCGGCATCAATTACTTGCGCACCAGTGGCTTGAATTCCTGCGCCTATGGCGATGATTTTCTCGCCTTTAATCTCAATATCAACCTGTGAACCATCACTGATAGTTCCGCCTTGAATTAGAAAATGTCCGCTCATTACTGGCCTTCCTGACTTCCTGCGATGAATAAGTAGAGAATTGCCATTCGAATTGCTACTCCATTAGACACTTGCTCGACCACAACGGATTGCGTGCTGTCTGCAACTTCCGCCGTTATTTCTAGGCCTCGATTCATTGGGCCTGGGTGCATAATGATTGAGCCGGGCTTGGTAAGAGCCAATCGCTCGGCATCTATTCCGAAGAGTGATGAATACTCGCGCTCACTTGGGAAGTAGAGATCGCTCATGCGTTCTTGTTGTATGCGCAGCATGATGACTGCATCAACCGTGGGAAGAACTGTATTGAAGTCATAGGAAACTTCAACACCCCATTGCTGCACATAGAGCGGGAGTAAGGTGGGTGGCGCCACGAGTATTACATCTGCGCCTAGCTTTTTTAGCAATAAGATATTTGAGCGGGCTACACGAGAATGTAAGATATCTCCCACAATCGCAACTCGAATACCGGCAAGATCTCCAGAGTTCGACCGCAGATGCTTTCGAATTGTGTATGCATCAAGGAGCGCTTGGCTTGGATGTTCGTGAGTACCATCACCAGCGTTAATGACACTGCCATGCACCCACTTGCCTTGCGCTAACTGGTGCGCTGCACCTGAGGCGGGGTGTCTAATGACGACAGCATCCGCACCAAGTGCCTGCAATGTTTGGGCTGTATCTTTGAGCGATTCACCTTTACTCAGACTTGAACCCTTTGCGGTGAAGTTAATGACATCGGCGGAAAGTCGCTTAGCCGCCGCTTCGAAAGAGATACGAGTGCGCGTGGAATCTTCGGCGAAGAGATTGACAACTGTCTTGCCGCGCAAGGTAGGAAGCTTCTTGACCGGACCATCCGAGACCTTTGCCATTTCAATTGCTGTATCTAAAATTCGGATTGCGAACTCTTTATCGATATCGTTGATGGATAAGAGATGATTCATCGGGAGCTCTCCTCCTCAATTGAAACTTCGTCTACTCCGTCGACTTCGACGAACTGGACTTTAATTCTCTGTGAGAGCGAGCTAGGTAGATTCTTCCCTACGAAATCAGCTTTGATAGGAAGCTCGCGATGGCCTCTGTCGACCAAGACTGCTAATTGCACCCGTTCTGGGCGCCCAATCTCTCCGAGAGCATCGAGTGCGCTTCGAATAGTTCTTCCTGAGAAAAGTACATCATCCACAAGTACGACTACGCGGCCCTGCACCCCTTTGACGGGAATGACTGTCTCCATCAGAGGCCTGGGCGATCGCATCCGCAAATCATCGCGATGAAGAGTAATATCAAGTGTTCCGCATTCAATGGAATGGCCTGAGATAGCGTGCATCTCGACCGCTATTCGCTTTGCAAGATCCGAGCCTCGCGTAGGTATGCCGAGAAGAGTGATCGATTGAGTATCGGGGTTTCGCTCAAGAATTTCGTGCGAGATTCGAGTAATAGCGCGGGATATATCCTGTGCGCTCAGGGCTACGCTCATTAAATCTCCTTTCCTGCCTCTCTGGACAGGTTGTTAAAGGAACCTTTCGCCAATGATATCACGGGCCCCTCCATGTGGATGAACTCAACACAGGTCAACCACTTCAATCTAGGCTGGCCGCTCATCGGTCTTAGGAGGAAATCATGAATAAAGATATGAATAACGATACGGATAAAAATATGGGTAACGAGATTGAGCAATTATGTGCGGAGAGATTGCGCGAGCTCAGGCGAGGTAGAGGGCTCACCCTTGATCAGTGCGAGGCGATGAGTGGCGGCGCCATCAAGGCGGTTGTTTTGGGCTCCTATGAACGCGGTAACCGAGCAATCTCTCTGGCGCGACTGGTGCAGCTAGGTGACTTCTTCGATGTCCCCTTGGAGTATTTTCTTACTCCAGCCACTAAAGCGCGAGAACGGCAGAGCAGATGGAGCTTTGATTTGCGTGCGCTCAGAAACTCGCAAAGCAACATGAAGGAGATAAGCGCTGTCAAGAACTTCCTCAATGAGATTGCAGCCCGACGGCAGGACTGGGCTGGAGAATTTCTCACTGTTCGCGAGAGCGATGGGGATGCGATGGAACTCTTACTCGCTCACGACGAGAGCTCACTATTTAAGCGGTTAAAAGAGAACCGACTACTTATGGTGCGCGAAGGTTAGCGAGCAACGCCATCTTTGATGGAAGAAATCTTGCCTAATAAACCGTGGATGAAGGTAGCGGAATCATCGGTCGATAGCTCTTGTGCCAAAGTCAGCGCTTCATCGATAGCAATTCCATCCGCAACGTCGTCACTCCAAATGATTTCGTAAATTCCGAGCCTTAGAATGTTTCGATCAACTGTAGCGAGGCGATCCATATCCCAGCCTTGCGCATAGGTTGCAATCAACTCATCAATCTTTCTAGAGTTTTCGACTACTCCCCCAATGAGTTCGCGTGTGAACTCGCGAATTGGTCGGGCATCAGGCCCCTCCTCTGTGGTTTCGCGAGACTCAAGAATCGCAGCAGGATTGGCGCTACGAATATCTGCCTCGTAGAGGAGATCGAGAGCTTGCTTACGTGCCTTACTGCGCGCTGACATTTAGAGTGAAGCCTTCCGAGTCGAGGTGTTCGTTGGCGTAAGCAATCGGAAGGAGTTAATTAGCGCGGCCCTGGTAAGAGCCATCGCGAGTATCCACCAGAACTATCTCATCTTGCTTTATGAAGAGCGGTACCTGAATCTGAATTCCGGTCTCTACTGTCGCAGGCTTAGTGCCGCCAGAAGAACGATCACCCTGTAGCCCTGGCTCTGTATAAGTAATCTTCAACGCGACGGAGGCCGGCAAATCAATAAAGAGTGGATTGCCTTCATGGATTGCAACGATTGCGCCAGTGTTCTCTAGCATGTAATCCGCTGCATCACCGACAGTCACTTGTGAGATTGTCATCTGATCGAAGTTGACATCATCCATGAATACGAAGTCATCGCCCTCTTTGTAGAGAAATGTCATTTCGCGCTTTTCAACAATAGCTGTATCGACCTTTACTCCGGCATTGAAAGTGCGGTCAATGACTTTACCCGTGAGGACTTGCTTGAGCTTTGTGCGAACGAAAGCTGGGCCTTTTCCGGGTTTCACATGTTGAAATTCAACAACGGTCCATAGTTGGCCTTCAATGTCGAGGACCATGCCATTCTTGAGATCGTTTGTGGTTGCCATCGTTACTCCAGTTCATTCACTTCGTACTTCGAAGCTCAATAGGTGTGCGAGCTTACCTCATTTGTACTAGGAGTTACTCAAAGAGTGCAGTGCTATCAGGGCGAGCTCGTATGAGTGCGCTCCAAAACCACCAATAGTTCCGTTGGCCACCCCAGAAATTACTGATGTATGTCGAAACTCTTCCCGCGAGAGAGGATTCGATAAGTGCACCTCAACAAGTGGAGATTTAACGAGTTCAGCGGCGTCGCGTATTGCATAGGAATAATGCGTAAACGCGGCCGGATTAATTACTACGGCTACTCCCGAATCGGCCGCTTCATGTAACCAACCAATGATTTCAGACTCTTCGTTGCTCTGACGAATATCTACTTCACAACTTAACTTAGTAGCGGCCTTTGTGATGAACTCAACAAGTTGGGAATAACTCATATCCCCATAAATTTCTGAGTCGCGGATATCGAGACGGTTGAGATTCGGGCCGTTGATTACTAAAACCTTCATGGGAGTACCTTCTCATATGCGGACTTCAAAATACTTTCTTCTGGATCCTCGAGTCTTGCGACCGAGCCAGGGGCGCTCACTACTACGAAGCGAATTACAACCCCTCGAGCTTTCTTATCACTCCGCATAGATGTTAGTAGGGCAGGCCAATTTTCTACGGTGAACTCGTTTGGCAGAGAAATGGGGAGCTCCATCGCTAACAGTATTGCGCGATGCATGCTCACTACGTCATCTGGAATCAATCCGGAAAGAGCGGCTAGCTCGGCAACATAAATCATTCCAATCGAGACCGCTTCACCATGGCGAAGTGAATATCTAGATGAGCTTTCGATGGCGTGTCCAAAGGTATGTCCATAATTGAGAATTTCCCGAAGATCAGACTCTTTAAAATCTTGATTCACTACGTCGGCCTTAACCGTCACTGCACGAGATATGAGGTTGCGAGTAAGGCTTTCATTAGATATTACGGAATCAAGATTCTGGCCCTCGAGTAAGAACAGAATCTCGGGATCGCGGATAAAACCACACTTGATAACTTCAGCTAGACCTGCAGCAAAATCTCGTCTGGATAGCGATTGCAACCACTTGGTATCAAT